>Ga0172380_10005655_pt1 | contig 15008 bp, 11 predicted proteins | sample Leawe162metaG_FD_119747 | JGI IMG/M metagenome (GOLD analysis project Ga0172380, IMG submission 119747) | Leachate microbial communities from a municipal landfill in Southern Ontario, Canada - Leachate well 162 metaG | ecosystem: Engineered > Solid waste > Landfill > Unclassified | place...
ATAGACGTTCATCTTCGAATTATTCGGATGGTATTGATTTTTGCGCTTTTATAGCTGTTTCCAGTGAAGCTATTTCCCAGGCGGATGCCAATTGGAAATCACCTATTGCTGTCCGGCAAAGTTCGGTAAGAACGGCGCCATTTTGGAGTGCTCGGCCAAAATCATGGACAAGTGAACGAATATAGGTCCCTTTGCTACAACGTACCCGAAAGTAAATATCGGGTAGGTCCACCTTGGTAAATTCAAATTCAAGCACATGAACCGCGCGGGCTTTCGGGCTAACAGCAATCCCCTGACGTGCACTTTCGTAGAGTCTTTTGCCGTCGAGTTTGATGGCAGAATGGGCTGGTGGGAATTGTTCTATTTCACCGGTCAGGCTTTTTCTGACAGCATCCAAGGCTTCCATTGAGAGCTGATCGGTTGGAAAACGCGCATCTACCTCGGTTTCGCGGTCGTAACTGGGTGTTGATTCTCCCAAACGAAAACATCCGGTATAGGTCTTTTCCTGACCCATATAGGTTTCGATTTGTTTGGTGGCCTTGCCTGTGCATAATATCAACAAACCTGTCGCCAAGGGGTCGAGCGTGCCGGCATGCCCTACCTTTTTGACTTTGGCCATATATCTCACCTTTTTGACCAATTGAAAACTTGTCCAGCCTAAAGGTTTATTCACAAGCAAGACCTCTCCTGCTTCAAAATCGAAATTTTTCAATCCGCGCTGAGTTGCAAGCCGCTATTATATGCATACAACAAAAACAGTACGCCCAATATGATACGGTAATAGCCAAAATGTTTGAAACCGTATTTAGTCAGAAAGCTGACGAATGCTTTAACGGCAACAATGGCCACCAAAAATGCGACCAATGCCCCTATCAATAAGGTATTCAAATTACCATTTAGAATGGCTTCATGATTTTTGAGGATGTCGTAACCGGAAGCGGCGAACATGGTAGGGATTGCCAACAGAAATGAAAATTCAGCTGCCTGAACCCGATTAAAACCAGCATATACGCCTCCAAATATGGTTGCTGCCGACCTCGACACACCGGGAATCATGCTGATACACTGTATAAAGCCGATTTTCAACGCATCCAAATAGCTGATGTGTTCTAATTCCACATAACGACTTTCTTTTTTCTCTGTCCAACGATCCATCACTATCAGAACTACGCCACCTACGATGAGCGATATACTTACGGTGGTCGGGTTAAACAAATAGGCTTTTATACTTTTATAGGCAAATAGTCCGATAACCCCTGTTGGCAAAAAAGCAACAAATAGTTTGAGATAGATGTCGAAACTGACTAAAAACCGCTTGTAATACAATGCCAGTACCGCCAGAATAGCGCCTAACTGAATTACAACTTCGAAAGACTTAACAAACTCATCTTCGTGAATGCCCATCAACGAAGAAGCCAATATCATGTGGCCGGTGCTTGAAACAGGCAAAAACTCCGTCAGGCCTTCGATGATGGCGATGACGATTGCTTGTAAAAGGGTCATGCTTGTTTTTTAGGGCGATACATAATTGCAAATACCTGCAATACGAAGCCTAACATAGCGATAATCGGCCCCAAGGTGATTTTGGTGAAGCTGAAGATGTCTTCTTGTCCGGCCATCATACCACAACCAATAACAATGAGAACCACACCCAAAATCATCAGGCGATAATTCATTTTTGCAAACAGCAATTTGCCGGTAGTATCGTTATTTTTCATAATTCGATTTTGTAAAGACGATTAAACGTCGTCGATTGGATTTTAATATTAATAAAGGTCGTCGATTTTATAATTCAGATAACGGTTGATGGCTATCCAGGTGCTGGTAAAACTAATGACCAAACCGAGACCCAACAAACCTAATCCGATGTAAACACTGAGGAGTTTATCCCTTAAGCCAGCCAATTCAGGGATTTGCCGGTCGCCGAAATAAATGACCAAATAAAGCAGGCCTACTGACAAAATCACTGAAATTGTACCTTGAAGTAGGCTTTTAAGCAAATAGGGCCGTTTGATGAACCAGGTGGTTGCCCCTACGAGTTGCATACTTTTGATGATAAAACGCTGGCTATATAAAGACAAACGAATACTGTTATTGATGAGCGTAACCGTAATCAGCAGCAACAATAAACTGAACGTAGCCACAATGGTTGCAATGGTTTTGATGTTTTTATTCAGCAAATCCAGTACACCGGCCTGGTAATACACTTCTTTCACGATAGGATTCACCAACAATTGTTGTTTGACCCGTTCCAGACTGTCGGAATTGGCATAATCGGCTTCAACGGTCAGATTAAAGGAAGCCAACAAAGGATTATAGCCGAGGAAATCCACAAAATCTTCACCCAGATCTGCTGTCAGAATTTTAACCGCATCGGCCTTCGACACATATTCGAGCTGTTTTACATAAGGATTCGCACGCAGTTGTTTGGCGATATCGTTGATCTGTTTCGGGTCGGCATCTTCATTGATAAAAATCTGAACCTGCAGATTTTCTTTCACATAATCAGATAACAGCTTGGCATTCATGACCAAAACGCTGAATAAGCCCAACAGAAACAGCACCATGGTTATGCTGATGACAGCAGTAACACTGGAGCGTCGGGCTTTGCGACGGAAATAGTTGAGTGTAGATTGTTCCGACATAGCGGTATTTGGACGCTAAAATAAGATTTATTCGAACTGAAGCGGGCATCTTGTGGAAATCAAAGTAAAAAAGGGGGAAAAGACACCGAAAATGGCCTCTTACTCCTGAATTAGTGGATGATATCTCTATTTTTGTAGCCTTAAGTTTTTTCCTTTATGGCCGATTATCTTTTCGCTGACGTTGAAAAACAAGCCCGTAAGCGTTGGGCAGAACAAAATGTTTATCAAACCAACGATTTAAGCGAAAAACCAAAATATTATGTGCTCGATATGTTCCCCTATACTTCGGGTGCCGGTTTACATGTAGGGCATCCGCTGGGTTATATCGCCAGCGACATTGTTAGCCGCTACAAAAGGATGAAAGGCTTTAATGTACTGCATCCGATGGGTTTCGATGCTTTCGGTTTGCCTGCCGAACAATACGCCATCCAAACCGGTCAGCACCCTGCCGTTACTACCGATCAAAACATCAAAAGGTATGTAGAGCAGATGGAATATATCGGGCTGTCGTACGACTGGAAACGTAAACTCGCTACCAGCGACCCTGATTATTACCGTTGGACCCAATGGATTTTTCTCCAGCTTTTTGACAGTTGGTATGATAAAAATACGGATAGCGCCCGTCCTATCGCCGACTTGATTGCCCATTTTAATCATTCAGGAAACCAAAATCTCAACGCGCAAAACGACGAAAACACCCCGGCCTTTGATGCAGCCGCCTGGAAAGCCGCTGATGAAACTCAACAGTCGGATTGGTTGATGCATTACCGCTTGGCTTATCTCGCCGAAGCGCGCGTTAACTGGTGCCCTGCACTGGGTACTGTGCTTGCCAACGACGAAATTAAGGATGGTTTGTCGGAACGTGGCGGACATCCTGTCGAAATCAGGATGATGCGGCAGTGGATGATGCGTATTTCGGCTTACAGTCAGCGTTTACTCGACGGTTTGAATGAAATCGACTGGTCGGATGCCATCAAAGAACAACAACGCAACTGGATTGGCCGCTCGGAAGGTGCTTTGGTTCGATTTGCACTGGCCAAATATCCGCAGCCAATTGAAGTATTCACCACCCGCCCCGACACCATTTTTGGGGTTAGTTTTATGGTGTTGGCACCGGAACATCCCCTGGTGAGTGTTATTACCACAACTGAACAGCAAAAATCGGTTGACGCATATGTACTGAAGACCAAAAATCGCTCGGAACGTGAACGTATGGCTGATGTAAAAACTGTCAGCGGCGTTTTTACAGGTGCTTTTGCCGTTCATCCTTTTACCGGTGAACAAATTCCGGTTTGGATAGCTGATTATGTGTTGGCCAACTATGGTACTGGCGCAGTGATGGCGGTACCCGGTGGTGATGAACGCGACTGGCGTTTTGCCAACTACTATAAACTGCCCATCATCGATATTATTGAAGGATCGGATATTGCGAATGGTGCAAACGAAAGTAAGTCAGGCAAAATAATTAATAGCGATTTTCTGAATGGTTTGGAAGTCAAAGTAGCTATTAAAGCAGCAATTTCGGCCATTGAATCCAAAGGAATTGGTCAGGGTCGCATTCAGTTTCGTTTGCGCGACGCCATTTTCAGTCGCCAGCGCTATTGGGGCGAGCCCGTACCTATTTATTTCGAAAACGGCATTCCAAAAGCCATTCCTGAAGCGGATCTGCCATTGGAACTACCTGCTGTCGACAAATATCTGCCCACCGAAGACGGCGAACCACCCTTGGCCCGCGCCGAAAACTGGACTTACCAGGGCCATCCGATTGAGACGACTACCATGCCGGGTTGGGCCGGGTCGAGTTGGTATTTTCTGCGGTATATGGACCCTAAAAATGCCTCCAGCTTTGCCGACCGCAATAAAACCGACTACTGGCAGCAAGTGGATTTATATCTGGGTGGTGCCGAACATGCTACCGGCCATTTATTATATGCCCGTTTTTGGACCCAATTTTTATACGACCGCGGCCTGGTTGGCTTTAAGGAACCGTTTAAAAAACTGGTGAATCAGGGGATGATTCAGGGAGTTTCAGAATACATAAAAGTATCACCAACACTTTCTTATGAGAAAGAAAGCATGCCTTTGATATCTTTTGTGAATAAAGAAGGACAAAACATTAATCCTAATCTACCTGAAGGAGGTACCTACAGGAGGATTTACTTTTCACACGAACTCGAACTTGCCAAGTTTGAGGCTGTAAGCAGATCCATCGACATTTCATTTGTTAAACAGAACCTTTTAAATGTTGAAAGCCTTGTAAATTCAGATTATGACAAAGAAGAGTTTTCTACTGCTGTTTATATATGTAATGATGGTTATATATTCCGAGGAGAGCACTTTTCGCACGATGGTAAAAAATTAGGTTCAAAGCACCTCCGGTTTTATACAAAATCGGAAGTTGAAAAGATGTCGAAATCTAAACGAAATGTCGTTAACCCCGACGACATCATAACCCAATACGGCGCCGACACCCTCCGCTTATACGAAATGTTCCTCGGTCCGCTCGAAGATGCCAAACCCTGGGACACGAACGGTATTGAAGGCGTTTACCGCTTTTTGAACAAGTTCTGGCGTTTATTCCATACCGCCGAACTGTTCGATGTACAAGAGGCAGCTCCTACTATTGAAGAACTCAAAGTATTACATCGCAGCATTCGCAAAATTGAAGATGGCATTGAGCGCTATTCATTTAATACCTGTGTGAGTGCTTTTATGATATGCGTGAACGAATTACAGACCTTAAAATGCCGTAAACGAGCGGTGTTGGAACCACTGGTAAGTCTGCTCTCCCCTTTTGCGCCCTTTATCAGCGAACATCTCTGGGAAAAATTGGGTCATACCAACAGCATAACACTTGCTGATTTTCCAAGCTGTGATGCGCAATATCTCGAAGACGATACGTATGACTATCCGGTGCAGGAAAATGGTAAAATGCGTTTTACACTTACTATGCCCAAACAGGGTAATAAAGAAGAATTAGAAGCCATGGCCTTGTCGCACGAGAAAGTACAAGCGCTACTCTCTGGCAAAAGCCTTAAAAAAATTGTGGTCGTACCCGGTAGAATTGTAAATCTCGTAGTGAATTAACAAAATATGCGATATCTTAAGCAGAATTGATTTCATGCGTCTGAAACTGATCTTCCTGCTATGCCTGTTTTTGGCATTTGTTACAGCTGAGCTACAAGCCCAAACTAGTACTGTTTTGGACACAGCAGCCGTAAATCATGCGCTGCGGGAAGCCCGGGAAATCCTTTACGAGGATATGGATAAGGGTCTTATTCTTACCCAAAAAGCCCTCAAATCAGCGGAAGATATTGATTACAAAGCAGGTCAGGCCATGGCCTGGCATTATTTAGGTCGGGTGGCCCTGGATACAGGCAATTACACTGGCTGTGTTGATGCTCAAGACAAAGCCCTTTCCCTGGTTCAGGGTATATTAAGTCAGGAAAAACTCAAAGCAGGTGCCTTTAATATGAAAGGTATTGCGTGTGAGAAAATGGGGCTTTATAAAATTGCCGTTTCCAACTATTTGCAAGCCATACGATTGTTTGAAAGAACAAAAGACAGCATAGGGCTTACCAATGTTTATAATAACATCGCCTTAATTCACAATACGCAAGGCAATCATGAAAGAGCAGATAAATATTATCAAAAAGCATTCGACCTCGCCAGCAGTATGGGAGATGCGTTTTTGGTAATTACTACCCGAAATAATATGGGGTTAAGTCTGATGCAACAAAAACGTTATGAAGAAGCTAAAGTTCATTTTCAGGCAACGCTGGATTTTGATTTAGAAGATGGTTCTCCTGAATATATAGGCGGATCCTATAACAATTTAGGTAGTTGTGAGCTCAAAATGCGGAATTACAAAGTAGCGTATGAGCTCTTCGAGAAGGCGGTTGACTACAAACGACAAGCTGAAGACAAATATGGTCTCACCATCAGCCTGATCAATGTGGGTCAAGTCCTTACCCAACTTAAACGTTTTTCGGAAGCCGATTTTGTCTTAAATGAGGCTATTCAAATTTCTAAAGAAACAGGGGTCAAACACCACGAATCTGATGCTTATCTTAATCTATCAGTTTTATCGGATAGTATGGGAGACCCGGCGAACAGTCTGCTTTATTTCCGCAAACACCAGAGTTTAAGAGACAGTTTGCATTTAATAGATCAACGCCTCGAAATTGAACGGTTACAAACTGAATATAATGTCGAAAAGAAGGACCTGGAGATTAATAACCAGCAAATTCTCTTAGACAAACAGCAATTTCAATTACAGGTTTATATAGCTGCCCTTTTATTAATTTCTGTCAGTCTAATTGTACTGGCAATACTCGTTTACAACATCCGCAAGCTCAACCGAAAACTCAAATACAATCAGGAACAAGTTGAACTAAAAAACCAACTGCTGCACAAGACCAATGAGAAACTTTTACAGGCACGCGATTTTGCAGAACGTTCATCCAGGGCAAAAAGTAACTTTTTGAGTAACGTTAGTCATGAAATACGCACGCCCATGAATGTTATCATGGGGCTATCACAACTCCTCCAGGATGAAAAGCTAAGCAGCAAAGGCAAGCAGAACGTACATTTTATATTAGAATCTTCGAATCACCTCCTGCACATCATCAACGACATTCTGGATTTAAGTAAAATTGAAGCCGGTAAAATCACCTTCGATAACAGCCGATTTCATTTGGTGGAAGTATTGGAGCAGTTAAAAGTGAGTATGCTCACCTTAAAAACCGACAAAAATATTTCACTGGAATTTAGCTGGCCGGATGATTTGCCGGATTATTTCAGAGGTGACCGCACCCGTTTACAGCAGATATTGACCAATGTGCTGAGTAACGCCATAAAATTCACCGAAAAAGGGAATGTCCAATTACGTTTGGAAGTGCTTGATAACGCAAACGACCTCTATCAATTAAAATTCACCATAAGCGATACTGGCATAGGTATTCCCTCCGACCGGCTCGACAAAATTTTTGACAGTTTTACCCAGGCCGAAGAAGACCATAGTCGTACTTATGGCGGAACCGGTTTAGGCCTGACCATCACCAAAAAACTCGTAGAACTTCAAGGCGGAAGTATTCAGGTACGCAGCATGCTACAGGAAGGTTCTGAATTCAGTATTCAACTCAATTATTTTGCAGACAGTCCTCCCATCATCATAGGTCATAATGAGGCGATAAACAGCAAAGTAGATTTTAGTCGGATGCGGATACTCCTGGTTGAAGACAACCGGCTGAATATTAATCTGGCCACCCAACTTTTTAAAAAATGGAAGGCGGTATATGCAATTGCTGAAAATGGTTATGAAGCCCTGGATCAACTAAAGAAGATGAATTTTGACATCATACTTTTAGATCTGCATATGCCCGGTTTGAATGGTTTTGACACTTTTAAAGCCATACGTAACAGTGAAATCAAAACACCCGTTGTTGCCTTAACCGCCGATGCTTTTGAAGATACCCGCGACAAGGTAAATTCACTTGGCTTCGATGACATATTGATTAAACCGTATCGTGCCGAAGACCTTATCCGGTTAATTCAGAAGTTGGCGCAAAAATCCTGATTACAGCACCATCTTATTAAAAAGAAAAAAGCCGCCCTAAAGGCGGCTTTTCTGTATGTAAACCTTGAGATTTTATAGTCTGAAACTTATTCCAGCCATAACCGGAGTGACATTTGGATTGGAAGCCACTTGTTGACCAAACAGCTCGGTAATGCTGTAGCGCATGAATAAATCTGTTTTGCCGTAGCCTATTCTACCAATGGCGCTTATTTTTAATGGATTGGCATTAAGCGTACCGCGGGTATATACTGTTTGGGTTACTTCATTAGGGAAACTATACTCCTGACGCGCATTCATTTTGCCCATACGGAAGCCAATTTCGGCACCTACTGCAACATTAAACGAACGTTTCATTTTGTAAGGATTAGAGGAGAACTGGAGCAATACCGGGAAATTGATGTAATTCACGTTCAGGCGGTTTTTAGTCAGACCTGCAGCTGCGCCACCGAAATTCACACTATCTCCGGCGATCATGATGCTGCTGTCGCGTCTGAAACTGTAATTATTAAACTCGAAGCCGAGACCGTACTGCAGACGGAGTTTTTGTGCAATCAGATTTTCTGAACGGGCCCAGCTGAATCCCCAGCCAAAAGAGTTAAATCCCTGGTTCAGACTTAATGGTGCATTGTTGCCGGTAAGATTCAGGTTTCCATTCTGCATCAGGCTGTTAAAACCGAGGTCGATGTAGAAATAGTTTTTATCTATACCTTTTTTCTTTGGCTTGATATTACCCAATTCCTTCTTGAGCTCTTTCATTTCCTTTTTGAACTCATCCATGTCTGAATCCAGTTCTTCCATCTCATCTTCGTCTATTTCTTCAGCCGACTTACTATCGACATAGGTGGTGTCCCACTTACCATCTTTGTATTTGATGATAATTTTTGGTTCTTTTTCCGGCTCAGTTTTTTCCTGTGCGGATGCAGCTGTGGCTGCCAGGCCGAGTACGGCCAGGAGTAAAAGGTACTTTTTCATGTTGTGGTTTTATTTACTTAGTTGGATTGTTTGGCCGAATTCTACATTACCAATGGCAAAATTTACGTAGTGTTCTTTGCTGACAAAGTCGTTGACTTTTTGTTTGGCCAGCTCAAAATATTGCCCACTCGATAATTTGGTAAAAGTGTTCGCAATGGCTGAACCTGAATTCGCATCGGGTCCGGTTTCAGGAAGCATATCTACACTTATATACGTCTGATTGATAGCTGCAACCAGTAACTGTTGGGTGGCTCGCTGCGAAACCAGTGGTTTCACACTTTTACTTGGTATAGTTTCTATGGTATTCATGTTTCTGTCGTTGGTTGGTTCAGTTGCCACTGCAACACTTACAACATCAAGACGCGGTGTTTTTACCGGCGGTTGCATGGCTACCGAATTATTTTCTTCCAGCGGTGCAATTTGTTGACCAGCTAATTCTAAGGCTTGCAATTGGTTCTGCAGCTGAAGCTGTTGAATGGTATCATTCAACTGTGAAGCCATTTGGTTGTGGTTATTGGTGATATTCGAAAAACTCACCCAGTATACGGTTCCAGCTACCAATAATAAGGCAGCGGCAGCAGCAATACGTCGGCTGGCAACGGTTTTGTACCAAGGTAATACTCTGACAACCGGTTTATTGCCCAATGCCTCTTCGATCTGGTCAAACACAAAGGCAGGTGGTTCGGCTTCGAACTGGTCTAGCTTAGTTCGGAGCAACTCCTCAAATGATTCCTGTCGCTTCATGGTTATAGTTCCTTTCGTTTTGTTTAATCATTTCTTTCAAATGTGCTTTCGCACGTGCCAATTGACTTTTACTTGTTCCCTCACTTATACCGAGCATGGCCGAAATCTCTTTATGTGAGAATTCCTCCACCACATATAAGTTGAGTACTGCCCGGTAACCGGCGGGTAATTTTTGTATCAGTTTCATAATCTCTTCCGATTCCAACTTTCCTAAAAAATGGTTGGCGGAAGTATCTTCCAGCTGAATGTCCTCCAGATCCTGAACCACAAATAATTTTGCGGCTTTCCGGAAGTGGTCAATTGCTGTATTCACGATTATTCTTCTGATCCATCCTTCTACTGAGCCTTCAAAACTGAATCGTTCGAGCGATTTAAACACTTTTACGAAGCCTTCCTGAAGGATATCCGTGGCCGCGTCCCGGTCGCTGGTATAACGCAAACAAACGGCAAACATCTTACGCGAGAACGTATTGTAAAGCTCGTACTGAGCTTTACGGTCGTTTTGCAAACATTTGTAAACTAAAGCGTAATGTTGTTCCAATCGGGTTAAATTTGCTTGCGTCCGGTATGAAGACGATTAAATCGGAGATGCGGTTGCATGAAACATGAAATTATTTTAAAAACAGCAGAATCTAACTAAAAAGACATGATTAAACTTTTCAAAATCAGTTTGTTCGTTGTATTGATGGGTTATACACAACTGTGGGCCCAACAACCTCTGGCAGAAGAACAGCTGTGGTCATTTATTCAAGTAGGCGCTCCTGAAGTAGCTCCCGACCAGCAAAAGCTCGTTTATAGCGTACGAAGCACCGATTTAGAAGCCAATAAGGGCAGTAACGACCTGGTGGTTTACGACTTTGTCAGCAAAAAGGAAACCAGAATCACCCAAACCCCTGAATCTGAATCGGCTTACAGCTGGCGGCCCGACGGTCAGTGGATTGGCTATCTAAGTTCAGTTTCGGGTAGCACCCAACTCTGGGAAATCAAGCCCGATGGCAGTTCTAAACGCCAGGTAAGCAATATAGAAGGCGGAATTACAGGTTATAAGTACAGTCCGGATGGCAAAATGATCTTTTACCTTAAAAATGTTAAACTTGATCAATCCTTACAGGACAAATACCCGGCGCTATCCAAGTCGACCGGAAAATTAATCGATGGCCTGATGTACCGCCACTGGGACAGCTGGCACGACGGCAGTTACAGCCACATTTTTGTGCAAGCATATGCCGATGGAAAACTCACCGGAATGGCGACTGATTTGCTGGAAGGTGAAAAAGTACATAGTCCGCTTCCTCCTTTTGGTGGTAGCGAGGATATCATTTTTAGTCCCGACAGCAAGTACATCGTTTATGTGGCGAAAAAAATGCAAGGCACTGCTGCAGCCACATCGACCAATAGCGGACTGTATTTGTATGATATACAGTCAAAACAGACCAAACTGCTTACTCCGCAAAATGCGGGTTACGATAATCATCCCAGCTTTTCGCCCGACGGCAGCAAACTCGCCTGGTTGAGTATGGCCCGGGATGGTTATGAGGCCGATAAAAACCGGATAATGATCATGAATATGGCCAATGGAGCTGTTAGTGACATCACCGGTGATTTCGAACAAAGTGTGAGCAGCATCCAATGGGGTGAAAGCAGCGACCGACTCTTTTTTAATGCCTATGCCCAGGGAAGCGTACAGTTGTATGAATATTTTTTCGACTTAAACGCTGCAGCAAAAGCCTATGGCGCATCGGCGAAAAAACTACCTAAAGGAACAGCACATTTCGTATTGACCGAGGGGCTGTACAACTATGGCGGCTTTAATTATGTGAAACAAGGAAAATATGGCGCTTTGGTAGTACAACGTCAAAGTATGAGCAGTCCGAATGAAATTCTCCTCCTGGATCTGGCGACCAAAAAGCTAAGTCCGGTGAGTCAGCCTAATCAGCAGCTGTTAAATAGCATTTCATTCGGCAAAATAGAATCCCGCAATATCAAGGCATCTGACGGTAAATTCATTCAGACATGGGTGATCTATCCGCCGAATTTTGATCCAAACAAAAAATACCCGGCTTTGCTGTATTGTCAGGGAGGCCCCCAAAGTATGATTGGCCAATCGTGGAGCAACCGCTGGAATTTCCAGTTGATGGCAGCGAAAGGTTATATCGTAGTGGCGCCAAACCGCCGTGGTTTACCGGGTTTTGGACAGGCCTGGAACGAACAAATCAGCGGTGACTGGGGTGGACAAGCCATGCGCGATAATCTTGCTGCCATTGATACCCTGTCCAAAGAACCCTTTATTGATAAAAACAATATTGGCGCTGTGGGTGCTTCCTTTGGAGGATATTCGGTGTATTGGTTGGCCGGTCATCACCAGAAACGATTCAAAGCGTTTATTGCTCATTGTGGGGTTTACAATCTTGAAGCCATGTATGGCCAGACGGAAGAAATATTTTTCACCGATTTTGAGATGAAGGGAAAACCCTGGGATGTACCCCGTCCGGCTTCTTACGACCGGGATTCACCTCATCGGTATGTTAAAAACTGGGATACCCCTATACTGGTCATACACAATGAAAAAGACTTCCGTGTGCCATTGGCTCAAGGCATGGAAGCATTTACAGCCGCTCAGGTCCAGGGTGTTCCCAGCAAGTTTTTATACTTCCCTGATGAAAATCATTGGGTGCTCAAACCACAGAATAATGTGCTCTGGAACAAAGTCTTTTTTGAATGGCTCGACACCTATCTTAAACCTTAATACTAACCATAACTAAATATGAAATTACTCCAATTGCCTGCATTGGCCTTCGGCTTATTATATGCATGCTCAAGTCCTGAAAAAGAAATGTCTGACATCCCACCACCGATTGCTAAACGTATCGACACCACTTTAAGCATACACGGACAAGACCGTGTTGATCCATACTTCTGGTTAAACCAAAGGGAAAACCCGGAGGTTATTGCCTATCTGGAAGCAGAAAATGCCTATACCGATACCATACTGGCACATACCAAAACTTTTCAGGAGAAACTCTTTCAGGAAATCAAGGGCCGGATTGTAGAATCGGATATGTCGGTGCCCTACTTTGAAAATGGCTATTGGTACTATAGTCGTTACGAAACAGGTGCTGATTACCCCATTTACTGCCGCAAAAAGGAAACATTGGATGATACGGAAGAAGTCCTTTTTAATGTCAATGATTTTGCCAAAGGACATGAATATTACAGCCTTACCGGCATCAGAATCAGTCCCGACAATAGCAAAGCCATCTTTTTCACCGACAACATTGGTCGCAGGCAGTATACACTGCAGGTAAAAGACCTGACTACCGGAGAAATATTGCCGGTGAACATTAAAAACACCAATACCGGCGCTGCCTGGGCCAACGATAACAACACCATCTTTTACGGTACTACCGACGAACAGACATTACGTTCGGATAAAGTATGGAAGTTCAAACTCAACGAATCCGCCGGTAACAGCAAGCTGGTTTTTCACGAAGTTGATGAGACTTTTGCAGCCTACATCTACAAAGGCAAATCGAGTGCCTATTTATACATCTATTCTGCGAGTACACTTACCAGTGAACAGCGGTTTTTGGATGCCAACAAACCGGATGGTGCATTCAAAATAATTCAAACCCGCACCAGAGGTTTGGAATACAGTGCTGACGATTATGCGCAAGACTTTTACATCACTACCAACCTGGATGCACAAAATTTCAAATTAGTAAAAGCCCCAATTCAAAAGGCGACCAAAGAAAACTGGGTAGATGTAATTGGTCATCGCGAGGATGTGCTTTTGGAAGGCGCTGAATTTTTCGAACAATTTCTGGTGTTATCTGAACGCAAAGCCGGACTCGCACAATTGCGGGTAAGGAGTTGGGATAATAAGCAGGACTATTATCTGCCCTTCAAGGATCCGGCATATATGGCTTATATAGGTAAAAATCCGGAGTACAAAACCACCAAACTGCGTTATAGTTATACTTCAATGACAACACCAAGTTCGGTGATTGATTATAATATGTCAGATAAAACCAGTGAGCTTAAAAAACAGCAGGAGGTCGTAGGTGGCCATGATCCAAATGCATATACCTCCGAAAGATTATTTGCCAAAGCCAAGGATGGCACCGAAATTCCGGTATCTCTGGTCTATAAAAAAGGCACCAAAATCGACGGAACGGCTCCTCTCCTTTTATATGCCTATGGCAGTTATGGTGCGTCTATGGATGCCTCTTTCAGTATCAGCCGTTTGAGTTTACTGGATCGCGGTTTTGTGTATGCCATAGCACACATTCGGGGTGGACAGGAAATGGGTCGGCAATGGTATGAGGATGGCAAACTCCTTAAAAAGATGAATACCTTCACCGATTTTATCGATTGTGCCGATCATTTGGCGGCTACTAAATACGCTGCACCTGACAAAATATTTGCCATGGGTGGTTCAGCCGGAGGTTTGTTGATGGGTGCTATCGTAAATATTCGTCCCGATCGATTCAGAGGCGTAGTAGCTGCAGTACCTTTTGTGGATGTAGTTACCACTATGCTGGATGAAAGTATTCCGCTTACCACTGGTGAGTTTGATGAGTGGGGTAATCCAAAGGACAAGGTGTATTATGATTATATGATGACCTACTCGCCTTACGATAATGTAAAAGCGCAGGCTTACCCGGCTATGCTGGTAACTACAGGCCTACACGACAGCCAGGTGCAATATTGGGAGCCTGCCAAATGGGTAGCCAAATTAAGAGCCACTAAAACCGATCAGAATATGCTGCTCCTGAAAACGGATATGCGTGCCGGTCACGGTGGAAAATCAGGCCGTTTTAATGCGATTTACGATACGGCGCTTGAGTATGCTTTTATGTTTAATTTAATTGGAATTCAGGAATAAAGCGCTCAGACTTTAATTGTCGTTTGTAACGCGAACAAATAAAAACGGGTGTACTTAAAAAGTACACCCGTTTTTAGTTTAAGTGAAATTTATAGTAATTCAACCAATTGCGCGAGTTGATTCCCTCCTTTTGCGCCAAGTTTACGGGAGATATGTTCGGACCAATCTGCAGCGTCGGTATCAA
>Ga0172380_10005656_pt1 | contig 15006 bp, 23 predicted proteins | sample Leawe162metaG_FD_119747 | JGI IMG/M metagenome (GOLD analysis project Ga0172380, IMG submission 119747) | Leachate microbial communities from a municipal landfill in Southern Ontario, Canada - Leachate well 162 metaG | ecosystem: Engineered > Solid waste > Landfill > Unclassified | place...
GACAGCATGGAATTGATACATGGAATAATAGGCAGCCATTTGAAAGTGAATGTTCCTATTGTCACAAAATTTTTTCGACTAAGATTTTTCATCAAGAATTCTGCTCAAACAAGTGTAAGAGCGCAGATAGAAGAAAAAGAGGGATAGATAATGTTAAAAGAAATTGTGAGTTTTGTGGCAAAATATTTGAAGCTAATAAATATTCCAAGAGAACATGTTGTTCAATATCTTGTGGGAGATCCTTGTCTTGGAAAAAAAGTAAAATCAATAGAGCTAACGGGGGAAGCTGATGTATATTGCCTAGTAGTGCCAGAGACTCATAATTTCATAGCAAATGGTATGGTTGTACATAACAGCATCGACGCTTTACGCTATGCGGTATACACACATTGTTTTGCAAAAGAAGGTGCTAGATTATCTGCGAGCGATCTTGACAAATTGTATTTCGAAGCTCATGGATCAACTCAGATATTTGCTGCACCGTATAGAGATCCAGAAACTCAATACATTTTCTAGTCTGAAATTGGATCTTTTATCTTTCTCCAACCATTGACGAGCATATCAATTGTAAATTCTCTTTCTTCTTCTGAAATGTTCGTAAGATAGGTTCCGACAACGAGGTAGAGAGAATTTATCATTATGCATCTGTCTAGCATGTTAAATTTGGGAAATCTCTTGGTGTATGCATCTAAAACTACTTCAGCAATAGTTTCTGCCATCGCAGCTGCGTACAATTTATCAGCTTTTTCCATTACGCTCTACCCTCATATCCATTTGGTGGCAATACGATAAGGGTATTTTGCTGATACAGCCTTAGAGTATCGCAGCTATTGAGCTTATGCACTAGCCATCCTAGCCACATTATTGTGACGATAGATAAAAATATAACTGCGCATTTGTCTAAACCCATGTGAACCTCCGTTTTCTTCTGTATATCGCCATTTTTTATATTGTGCATCATTTTTTTAGTTGACACATCCTCATATAAAAGGTATCTATAGCAAAAAACCGAAAAGGAGGAGTCCATGTTTATTGTAGGGTGTCTGAGCGATCTTTTGAAAGAGATCAAACCGTTGAAGAAAAAGGCTGCTACTACCTCACGAGTAGAAACAGCCAGTGCCCAAGAACGCGCTAAGACGAAAGAAGAGTACAAGCAAGATTACCAAAGATTCTTGGCTTTCTTTCATGAAAACTGCAAGGTCGTCAAGGGAGAATATGCCAATTTCGATGATATATATGCCACCTATCTTCTTTGGGATTGTTATTCCAACCAAGAAAAGATGCTGTCTCATAGCACGATAGGCCATTATCTCAAGAAGGCAACGGGCATAAAAAAAGTCACCACGTCAATGCCAGATCAGAAAAACAGATGGAACAATGTGTACCTGGGGATATCCCTCAAGAGACAACATTGTAAGCAAGTTCGTCCTCAGTACGCCGAGTTATATAGGTTTAGGCATCTAGCGTTAAAAGAAACTGGCGATCATTCGATAAACATCTTAATGGATGATCTATATGGTGAATATGTCCGATGGTGTGAACACGAAAGGACGATTCCGTATACATTTGGACTTTTCTCTAGTCGATTAAGAAAGTTCCTGGACAAGAAGAAAGTCCACTTCGAACGCATTTGCATTTCAGGTATTAAGCTTAGAGTTCTCACAGGCGCAGAATATAATATTTCTACACTGTAATGGCTTATAAGGTCACCAGGATCATTTGGTCCTGGTGTATCTTACTTCTTCCAGTTCTGTAGCCCTATGATCGAAAGAATCATGTATATTCCAAACAGAAATCCTTGTGCCAATTGCCCATTAGATAGGTTTATAGCGCAAAATGCTGAGTTTGAAACTAACCAGTAATAAAAACCGGTCTTATCCATCTTAACGTTAAGATATGTTCCATATACAGCAATAATAGCAAATATCCAGCTTACAGTTTCTAACATGTTAACCTCTACATATACTTGGACAGGAATATATTAATTGGCCTGAAGAGAACGAATCCCCGACATCACCCTTATGAAAGATATACTCAAAAAACTCACTTAGGTCATCGTTAAAGACTTCATCTGAGTTCATGAAGTGATACTTGTTGTGTAATTTGAAGGGAACTCGCTCTTTGTAGTGGACAAAGCCAATTTTCAAATATTTCAGCTCTTGCTCGAAAAGCTCATAGATGTCTTTTTGAAATTCTGGATCAGTCGATCGTATGCCATCATTCTTAATCTCATGCAACGAAGGCCGAACATTTATGATTGTGTCATAGGATTCCAGGACATGTTGGGCATATTTATAGAGCATGGAATTTCGATAAAGAGATGCTGACTTCATTTCGTACCCAAATTTATTGATCGCATATACAATAGGATCAAAGCAGGACCGATCACATATGATGAAGTCGTATTTTTTCGCACGTGCTTCGATTTCTAGCGTCATTTGCTTCGAAGCAATCCAAGTGGCTGCCTCAACATTGAACGCCTCATTTAGAGGCAATGGACAGCTTCTAGCGACCTCATGGATATAATGGGCATTTAACCCATTCTTTGATGCGTATGCGAACATCTGGGATGTCAGCGTCGTCTTTCCAGTCGAATGGGTCCCGATCACTGCAATTCTCATAACAACCTCCGTTTTGCCACGTATAGCGTTGTTATTTTATTTCGACAACAAAATTATGCCTTATTTTGTAAAAAAATCTTTATATGATGTAAAGTGAGCATAAAGTAATAATTTAACTAAGAAGCCATATGACTCTCTTTCCCCAGCTATCAGACTCGTATTACGTAGATAACGATCATAATATTTTAAAGATGATGGACTACACGTACGCCAAAAATATTACTATCAATCAATCTTTTTGGTCGGAAGCAGATATCGATAGCAGATACAAAGCAGGGGATCAATCTCTCTATCAAGAGATGTACGGGAACGTCCCAGCCTTCAGGCGCAAGCAATTCAATTTCAACCGTATTCGAAGAATCATCAATATGGTTAGCGGCTATCAACGACAGCATAGAAAGTCCTCCATTGCTACGCCTGTTTTACCCAACTCGCAACAAGGCGCAGATGATTTTACTAAGCTCTTCTATCACATAAACAACTCAGGTTCAGTATACGAGCTTCTATCAGATGGCTTTGAAGGAGCTTTGACTACAGGGATGAACTTGTTGTCAACTTGGCTTGATTTTAGATCGGACCCCGTAAATGGTGAAATTCGCGTCGACAACGTATCCTACAACGGCTATTTGATTGATCCATATTTTAAAAATATGGACCTAACCGATTGTAATAATATTTGGACTAGAAAGTATTTAACGCAAAATACTGTTGCTGGATTACTCCCAGATAGGAAAGATGAGATCAAAAGCCTTCGTGGCTGGGGTAACAGGGACGGAAAGTTCCAATTTATGCCAGAGTCATACAACTACGGAATGCAAGACCTCCTTATCTACGATGAATTTTGGTATTTAAGCTCTCGCAATCAAGTGATGTTAGCCGATGTCACAACCGGTGAGGCTATGGAATGGCGAGGACAAGATGAAGATCTCGAAGATTTCATGAGGTTTTATCCAAATGTCATCAAGATAGACCAAGAAATACCCACTGTAAAGCTTGCAATCGTGGTTCAGGGAAAAGTCATGTACCATGGACCAAATCCACTTGGCATTGATCGATACCCATTCACACCTATCTGGGCGTACTATGAACCACATATCCCATACTTTCCATGGCGCGTTCAGGGCATTGTGAGGGGTATTAGAGATGCTCAATACCTCTACAATAGGCGTAGGATCATAGAATTGGACATGTTAGAGTCCCAGGTAGCTTCAGGATGGAAATATAAAGAAAACGCCCTCGTAAATCCTAAGGATGTGTTTCTACAAGGCCAAGGTAAAGGGCTAGCTCTTAAGGCTGAAGCTCAAATGACAGACGCTGAGAAGATTGAGCCACCACAAGTTCCGCCATCAATGATTCAACTCTCTGAGCTACTTGGTCAAGAAATTTCTCAAATCTCTGGAGTAAACGAGGAACTTTTAGGGAGTGCCGAAGACGACAAAGCTGGGATTTTATCAATGATGCGTCAAGGTGCTGGACTAACAACATTGCAAGTTCTTTTTGACAATCTAGATCGTGCTCAGAAGTTATTAGGGCAATTGCATCTTGATATCATCCAGTCTAATTGGACGCCTGGAAAGGTTGAGCGGATCTTAGGCAAAGAGCCTTCTCAAGAGTTCTATAATAGAGCGTTTGCCAAATATGACATCTTGGTTGAAGAAGCTCCACTTACAAGCACTCAAAAACAATTAGCCTTACGTCAAGCCCTTTATCTTCGAGAAATCGGGATACCAGTACCAAGTAGCTATCTACTCAAGATGGCTAATCTTCCAGAGAAAGATGAGCTCGAAAAAGAAATCAGTCAAATCGAGCAACAACAACAGCAAATGCAACAAATGCAAGCTGAACAGCAAATGCAACAGATGCAGGTCGACGCAGAAACCAAACTTGCTTATGCAGAAAGCCAAAAGGCCTTGGCAGCTGAGAGAATGAATAAGGTTCAACTTGATGCTGCTTTAAGCGCCGAAAGACTCCAACGTGCCGATGAAGACAGAACTAATGCTGTACTAAACCTCATCAAGGCTGCGAAGGAAATCCAAATGATGGATATGGATCATTTGGAGAAGGCCGTGAATGTTGTTAAAAATCTAGAAGAACAGGAGCAATCAAAAATAAATATTGGTCAACAAAAAGTTGACACAAAAGTAGCGTAAAAAATAGCGATATGTTAAATAAAAAAATATAACAAGGAGATTTGACGTTATGTCAAAAGGTTTTGTAACTGGACATGATGAATCCGTCGGGAAAGGATCACATGCTAATATGCCCCAAGAATTCATGATGAAGGACTATCCAAAGGCTAAATCATACTCTGGACCAGAATATGATGATTCCATGACAGATATTGATAATGTCTGCGGAAGAGCAGATTCGAAAAGATCTAAATACGTTTCATATCAAAAATAGGTTTCCTAATGGTCATGATACGCAAGAAGGGCAAGGCGTTGAAAATTGCTCAGCAAGTCATGAAAGGAAAGCAGGTTAAGGTGGCTAAACCACAAGCTCCGGAAAAAACCACCTTGACAGGCCCCTATTTACAACATTAAATATGATTATTCCATTACCTAATAAAAAATATAATATCATTTATGCAGATCCTCCATGGGAAGTAAAGGCTGGACCAGATTGGGGCAGCAGCGGTAAAAGTAAGGATTTAAAATATCCTACTATGAGTATAGATGAAATTTCGTCTATGCCTGTCAATGAAATATGTCATAATGATTGTCATTTATATTTATGGACTATAAATAAATATATAGAACAAAGCTATCACGTAGCACGTTCATGGGGATTTAAACCAATATGTCTTTTGACATGGATAAAGAATCCTCACGGAATTGGACTTGGAGGAGCTTTTATTCAGACAACAGAGCATTTATTGTTCTGTCGCAAGGGAATATTAAGGTCAAAAAAAAGAATCGACACTACTTGGTTTGAACATAAAAGATTAACACATTCAGAAAAACCTCATTTTTTCAGAGAATTGATAACTTCGGTAAGCGGAGATCTTCCAAGAATTGAACTGTTTGCAAGAAATGAATTCCCTGGATGGGATGCATGGGGAAACGAAATAAATAAAGGAATTAAAAATGAAGAAAGCAATGGCACATCCTGATGCAGCTGCTGATAAGAAGCTGTTCCACTCAATGCTCAAGAAAGCGGTCCCAATGAAAGTCGCTTCCCACTTGAAAAAAGATATCGGTGAGAGCAAGAAGAGTATTCATGAAGATAAAAAGCTCATGAAGACTGTTAAGTCTAAAAAGGCATACTAATGAAAAAACTTGTCTTCATTTCATGTCTATTACTAAGCGGATGTTTCGCTTACATTGTTGTTAGAAATGGAGACAATCAACATTCATATCAGAAGCCATATGTTGAAGAGAAGGTTGACCCAGAACCACAGGTCAAGGAAGAAGAAGATCTAAGAGTCCAGTTTATCAAAATGGGCGCAAAGGTCGTTATCTCTGAGAGTTTAATGGACGGTACCCGAGTTGAGGTCTACCAGATGCCTCTAGAAAAAGAAGAGGTGATTAGGAGCTTCGCTGATGGGGTTGTCGAAGTTACAGATGGAGATGAATGGCAATTCTTTGGTACGCAAGTCGAATCATATTTGTTTAAGAATAACTTGATGTTAGTAAAAGTTGTATATGGACCTAATAATGGCATTACAAACATAGAGATAATTAAATAATGGATAGTAACGACCCAAAATATTATTACGCTAAGCATGGAATGAAGGGTGCACGCGTAGGTCAAGCGGTTACAGATATCTTAAGCCAAGATCAACCTAGCTATACTGCTGGTGAAATCCTCGACGGTTTTGGCATGAAATTTGCTGAACAGCTTGAATTAACTGTCAACGACAGCATTGGGAAGTTTAAGAATCCATTCTATATCCTCGCGCTAACCAAGAAAGAATTCTGGGCAGATAATGTAGTTAGGAATTGGTTTATTCCACGCCAGACGCCTCCATATGGCATGGATATGATGCAACAATATCCAAATCACACGAAAACGCTCTATATAGTCGATGGACAAAAGGGAGCTATCAAGGTGGTATGGTCTATACCCGCCTATGCTGATTGCATTTCAATCGCAAAGCAAAAGGCTCTATACCACCCTGAATTAGTTGACTGGGTGTTCAAATGCTTTGAGCGTAAACTTGATGTTGATTCATACGCCTACATGCTCGAAAGCGCTTAAAGTTCAGTTTTATCAAATAATCTATGGCCAGTATCCTCATAGTGAATTGAAGCTTCCCTACAACCTCTCATTACCTTGCCACAAATTCGGCATCTAAACCACTGCACATGTCGTCGCCAGTTATTTCGGTGTATCTCGTTCCTACTTCCGTGACCATGTCTCTTATGTTTGCCTTTCTCAATCAAGTTCTTTTCGTGCGTACAACGAATGATCTTAAACTTTTTAGTCTCTGGAATATACTCGTATTTGTTGATAAACTCATCTTCATATTCTTTCATGCTCATTTCACGACCATCAAAGAATATGCGAATTTGCGTATATGCTTGTGGAGTATCTGAAAGATGGGATGGCATTGTAGACATGCACGGCCACTTCGGTACCTCTTGGCAACCAAAACATGGAATGCCGAAGAACACGCATAAACAGAACAGGATGTATCTCATATGCACCTCATTTTCGAATCAGTCTATAAATTTCAAACGTAACTGTCAACGTTTCTTTACGATTGAATATGTTCATAATCGATCTGCAAAGCTACTTCGAGGTTGTTAATGAACTTTTGTATGACTGATCACATTGAAGCTTTTGGGATTTTTAGTACACATATTCCCGATGATCCACGACGCTTATAACAACTTTTAGGCCAATAATCTTATATACGACTCTGTATTTTCCTATTCGTATTCTTCGATATCCAATTAAATTTTTTCTAAGAGGTTTACCATACAATGTAGGATTTGTCTCTAGTCTTTGTCGAATAGCTTTTCCAATTACAATTTGCACGTCTTTCGGAAGAGACTCAAATTGATCGATAGCCTCTTGATCGATGAACTCAACTATATACCTAGCTTCTTCCATAGGTCTCCAGCTGGTATCGATTTTTTACCAACTGATCTTTTTTCAGCCTCATCTGCTAGATCCGATAGATAATCATCGTCTAAGTATGTCAAAGCATACTCGATTAAATTTTCTACTGTTTGAGACATTGATATGCCTGATTCTTTTGAAATGCTAACAACACTTTCAAAAACATGGTTTGTCACAGTTGCTTTGAGTTGTTTCCCTATCATAAGTTCTCCTTTTTGAAAAAGTGTACCATTTATGGACCATTAGTATGAATACAAAACCACGTTTCCACGATTAAATACTTTATTTGACAATATCTTCTTGTCGTGCTATGCAATAAATTGTTGTCAAATAATAATTTGACTACGTTTTTTATTAATAGCGTATGGCCCCCGCACGGCAAGGAGTGCAATTGACTGAAGAAGAAAACCAGGTCGTAGAACAAGAAGATCAACTTGTTCAGGCTACCGACCAAGCCACTGAATCAGAAGAACAGCATAACGAACGGCAAGCCCAAACAGAAGTAAAAGCATCGACGCGCAAAGATGCTGATTACAACTGGAGTGAAGCTCGCCGGAAGATGCAAGAACTAGAGCGACGATCTCAGGAACAACAACAGATTATCGATCGACTTTCTGCTCAAAAAACCTCTGATGAACCTGAACTTTCCCCAGATGACCTCTTAACGGTCGCACACTTAAATAAAGTTAATGCAAGAAGGGATCAAGAGACCATTAGAGAATTACAGAGGCAGAAAGAAGAGATTCTCCAGTTGCGTTACCCAGACATCGACAAGGTTCTTAGCAACGAAAATATAGCTTTATTCGAACAAACAGAACCCGAATTGGCAGAAACATTAGCTACAATGCAGGGAGATCCGATTAAATTGCGTACAGCTGCTTATAAGATTATAAAGAAATCTCTAAAGCCTGAATCCACTCCATCCATGGAGAAAACTAGGGCAGAGCAAAATGCTAAGAAGCCCGTTTCAGTGCAATCAGCAGGCAAAATGTCTGCGATCGGCAACGTGCATCAATTTGAAAACGGATTAACTCCTGAAGTGCGAAAAGCTCTCTACAAGGAGATGCAGGATGCAATTAAGCATTGTTAACTTATGCCTTGGTTGTCAAGAAATAATATTACTTGATAGCCAAGATTCCAATTCTGGGATACTTATAGGTTAAAAATGTCGATTACAACTACATCGACTCTTACCAGTCCTATTCAGCAGTCGTTCAGTTTCAAACTGTTGTCAGTGCCAGTTCCGTACCTTATCTTCAAGATACCAGCGGACCTAAAGGCAATGCCACGCAATGGCGGGCAAGTTCTGCGTATGAGACGATATAACCCCTTGGCTACTGCTCCAGTGCCATTGGGAAATAGTGGGGTTTCAGGACCACCCCAGAATCTAACTGCGATCAATATTGACGCAAAAATGGCTTTTTATGGAACGTATATCCTACTAAATGAACAAGTTACGCTCCAGAACCAAGATCCTGTGCTTAACGAAGCCGCACAGAGACTTGGGGTCTCATTGCGACAAACAGAAGATCAATTAATGCGCGACATGCTAGCGTCGACCAGTTCCTTTGTGAACTGTGTAAACGGTAGCAACGGGGATAACCCCACAGAGATAACTAGAGCGGACGTTGACCAAGTAGTCAAAAAATTACGTGGCAACAACGCTTATAGTTTTTTAAGTGGAATCGAAGGCGAAAATCGTTTTGGCACGGCCCCTGTGAGGGATGCATACTTCGGATTAGGCCACACCGATTTGATTGGACAACTTGACAATGTTCAAGGGTTCATACAGAAGTGGAACTATAAATTGTGTAGTTCTAAAACCGTCGATAATTACCAAGAAAGCCTAAAAGCTGCATAAGCTCATGGTTACTTGAGGGAAAATTGTTAAAGTGAGTTTAAGTGTTTAATTTGTTTGATAATATCTCTAATTTTGTTGATCTGATTGAAAGAATATGGTTTTTCTCTGATCTTAGTTTCTTTAATTTTAAGAAATTTAGCGACGAGAGCACATTGTTCTTTTTTGATTTTCAAATATGGATAAAGAGAATTACAAACAAGTTGAGAGTCTTTTTGACAGCAAACCCATTTCCATATTGGAAATTTTGCGCCTTTGTAAGAGGAGATGGAACCGTTTATCCGAGATTTAATCAAGGAAATAGCTTCAGGATTCGTATTGAAAACACCGATCCAAGAGTCAAAAATTTGAGAGTGCTTACCTTTATATTCATAAATGCACAGATTGCCGTCACCATCCAAAAAACCGGCAAACCATTTCAAAAATCTCTCATCAATAGGTGTATTGGAATCAATAATGAATTGATCTCTAGTGTACACGGTCGGTTTTTTCAGATTAGAAAGCCAGTTACAAGTCATTTCCCTTGTATTTCGTCGATCTTCTCTGCTTCTGTTGAGATAATCACGAAGTCTACAGAGCTGCATTGCTTTGACAACGCAAAAAGGTTCGATGAGGTTTATAAAGTTAAGACAGCTTTCAGTGTTTGTAGATATGGTCCAAGTAAAAGTCTGTTTTCTTTTATCTCTTTTTCTAGAGTATATTTTTCCACCAAATCTTTCTTTAAAAAGATTAGGAATCTGCTCGTTAGCAAGTTCTGTGGCAATAATAAAATGTCCGGACTTGCAAAGAGATACATATCCTTCAGCATCAAAAAGACCTGCAAAATATTCCATAACTCGCCTTGGTTTGGTAAGTTACATTTTACCGATCCTAACAGTTGCCCGCAACGACTAAATTCGATGGAACGAGGATCAATTCTTCGTTATGCCATAGTCTGAACAACTGACGAAAGCAGTTGAGGATGGGCCGAAGAGCTTATCCCGCCACAATTTGTGGTCAGTAGGTATAGAAACCGAAAGTAACAGAATGCCGAACCAACAGTCCACACTAGATTCTGAGTGGGGCACAGTAGCGAACGTTAGGTTCTTACTGTCTTCAGTGGGAAGTTTTACGCCGAATGCCTCTGCATTAGGTGCTAACGTGTATAACACGTTCATCCAAGGGCGAGAAGCAACTGCGGCTATTGAACAGGATGGCTATTCAGCACAGTTCATATATAGACCACCCATTTATGATAGCCCATTGGCCCTAAACGCTAGTGTAGGGTATAAATTCGCCGAAGTACCGAAAATTTTGAACGACCAGTGGCTGTTCAATTTACGATGTACATTGGCATAAGGAGGCTAAATAAATGAGTACACCTATACACGCTATGCTTACAGGCACTTTTACTAGTGCTGGTACAGTTGTAAACCTTGCTTTGCCAAGTGGATATGATTCGATTGAATTGATCAACATTACCGATATTGGCAATAATGATGCCACAACGCCTGTTATGAAGGCTCGTGGAACATCAGCAATGTTAGCTGGTTCAGCTTATTATAGCCTGAAAACTGCTAATCAAGTAACAGTTGCGCTTGAGACCACCACGCTTACAAATGGATTCACATTTGTAGCTGATAGTGGGAATCAACAACCTGGTGCTGCGGTCGCTGTTACGGCAATTACCGCTGCTTCTCCAGCTGTTGTTTCGTCAGCTTCTACAGCTGCCGTAGGAGACGTAATCAGAGTCTATGGGACCACAGGAATGTTACAAGTTGCTGGTTGGGACTTTACCGTCTCTGCTGTCAACCCAGGCGTAACACAATCCATCAACAACCTCGTTGCCGCTGGCTTCTTAGCCCCCGCAACCGCAGGTTTTGTAAGGATTATTCCTTTCAACCCGAGATTCTATCCAGTTAACAGACGGATTACCTGCATAACTGCCGGTGCTTCGACTGTAATTGGTATGAACGTAACACACGGATACACTGTAGGACAAAAAGTACGTATTGCTATGCCAGTCGGTTGGGGCATGCCAGAGATCGATGGTCTCTTAGGCACTATCACAGCTGTTGGAACTGCGATAAGTACAAACGTCAACACAATTACTGTAGACATTGACTCCTCTACCTTCACAGCTTTTGCATTCCCAACAAGTGCTCAAGCTGCTGTAGGAACTGGTGTCCCTGAAGTCATTCCAGTTGGTTCGGCTGCGGTCGATCCATACGGAAGCGTACTAGCAGATGCTACACGTAACGTGTCAGTAACAGAGGTTATTATAGGAACCGCCGTTCAAACTACTGGTAAACTTTATCAGTGGATTGCACGTAGAGGTCTTTCTATCTAACAAACGGCCCCCTGTTCTAGGGGGCTTATTTCCCTATTTCAAATATTTTGTTGTTGTAAAGAATAATTTTGGTTATATAGTCGACTAAGAGATTCAAATAATTTTTTAGGAGATTTATGACCAAATTGGTAGAAGCGAAACCTTGTGTTGAAAATGATTCAAATAAAGAGTATAAACAACAAAGAGAAGACTCCATTAGGAAACTTGCCGAGGAAGAGAAGCGCTTAGTCAAAGGGAGATTCAGAAACTATGAAACTCCTGGTGGTGCTGCGACGGTATACGTGAAAAAGTATCACGAAAAATATATGCCACCATTCGATAAAACGATGATGGATAACGAGATGTACGAAATCCCGTTATATGCAGCTAGATTCTTGAATGGTGTTGATGTAACGGCTAAAGAAGTAGGTGGCAAAATAAATACCTGCGCTCACCTAGTACATGGATTTAAAGAAGTTAATGGCGATCTCAAGAGATCAGAAGGCGATGGCATCCCTGTTCCTATTATCACTGGCAAGTATTGCAGACGTTATGGATTCGAGAGTTTAGAATTTGATGTATGACCTTTAGTAATAATTTCACGCCCTACTCGACGATCATCCAGAGTATTAGTAATACATTGCCCGCCATTGTCGTAACTGTCACTCCTCACGGTTACGATAATGGCCTTTTAGTTCGAACAGTTGTACCACAAAACTGTGGCATGCAGCAGATCGATGGGCTAGTGAATGAAATTACCGTAATTGATCCAACTTCATTCTCAATACCCGTGAATGCCTCTAATTTTGATTCTTTTGCCTATACAAGCGCTCAACAGTTGGCACAGGTCATACCAGTAGGGGTACAATCTGTTAGCCTCACACAGGCCGAATCTAATGCCGGCAACATAATACCAGAGTTTTAACATGTCATTTACTGCTCCACTTAGCGATTTTACAACCATTGAGAACAAAGTTCGTCGCATCACTGCACGTCCTTCTGCTAACGAGATATCTCGTCAAGAAATCGCTAATTATGTGAATACATTCTTCCTTTATGATTTTCCAGAGCATTTAAGGCTGGAGTCGCTAAGGGTAAACTGGCAGTTTGTGACGAATGCCAACCAACCAGTATACGATTTTCCTACTGATTTTTTTCTTACTGCGATGCCTCCAGTTTTCATTGCTGGGTATCCTACATACATGACTCAAAGTAGGGAGAATTTCTACAGAATCAACCCTAGAATCAATTATATGCAGAAGAGCGTAGCAACTGTAGGTCCAGTTGATAGCGCTGGCCCATTCGCCTTCCAATTGATAAATTTGCCTATCATCCCAGGCTTTAAGCCAAATCCTCCAGGAGCATACGCAACAACATTTCTAGCAGGATATGAGTATAAAAATACGAACTGGAATGTTTTAGTTTCTGGTGTGAATAGTGCTGGTACTTCAGTGACTCTGGTTGATGATGGATTGGGGAACTTGAGAGACTTAGGTGATATTGACGGCGTCGATCTCCCTAGAGGATCGATAAATTACGTAACAGGCGTAGGAACTGCGACCTTTAAGCAAAATCTTGCAGCTGGTACAGCTGTTAACTGCCAGTACATTCCATATGTTGCGGCTCGTCCTACATCTGCTGTGTTCTATCAAGATCAAATTATGCTGTCTCCTATACCAGATCAGGCATATACGGTTAGTTTCGAAGCCTACAAGTATCCATCGGTGCTACTTGAAGAAAGTACATCGCCTCAATTGAAAGAGTGGTGGCAGTGTTTAGCCCTTGGTGCATCACTCAAAATCTTTGAAGATAACGGCGATTTAGACAACTACGCAAGGTACAGACCGCTACTTGATGAACAGCTACGATTGATTCAGCGTAGATCAATTGTTCAACAAACTAGTGAACGAGTTAGCACGATCTATAGCGATCAGACAGTAGGCACAGGCATATATCCATTCGGAAATATCTTCAGCACATAGGACTTATGCACAAGTCCCACAGCCTCTGAAGAAGAAGAGTATAGATATCTCTATATTCTTACTTAGAGATTGTGGGAGATGTTCATATAGATAATTCCTACCAAATTTCTTCCATAACTTCTTTTGCAAAAGCTTTTACCTCTTCTTCATGCATAAGAGCAAACTTTACAAAGAGCCTGGTCATCCTAGATGTGGTAAACCTAGGTCCTGTAATTACTTCGATATCCGAACGTAGTTTGCTTAATATTTGAACGTCTTCTTCTGCTAGCAAAGCTCCAAAATCATATTTATATCTAGAATTTCTACCGCAATATCTACTTTTTCTAAAGTAAATATCTTGTTTCTTAGTAGCCTCAAGCTCCTCATTTGCAGCACGAACAACTTCTTTTGCTCGCAATTCAGCTTTTTTTACACAATCTAAATAACCATCACAAGGACCACATTCATGTGATGGGGCATATTTTATACCATGGATTCCTGCATGGCACTGTGCACACACAATCTTCATATTTTTCTTGTAATAATCCCAGGGAAGTCGTTTAGGATTATCTCTATCATATTTGATATGATGTGCTCTTAAGTTATACCCTGTATAACCACAATCTTCGCACGTATAATTTCTTTCTTTTTTTATCTCATCTGAAAACGATAACCAACGCGGATCGTTTAGATATTGATTGTACGTCTTATTTTCCACACTCACTCCTCCATTTTGTTCATAAAATCTGCATATACATAAAAATTCATTATTTGCGCAGAAAATTTGCATCTTTCACGTAATTAAAATAATGCTTATTATGATGAAAAATTATAGTAGAGGCTTTAGATGGTTTACAAACCCAACATTCCAGTTCCCAGTGATCCACCGATTCAATCTCAACCTCAGATCACAACGAACTTTGGTGAATTAGATTCACAATTTGGAACGGAGCACACTGCTTTCTCAGCAGTAGCAAATAACGGGAAGCATAAGTATGTGACACTGCCACAAAATCCTACAATTCCAGCAGGGTTACCAGCAGGAAATGATGTCATCCTTTCACAGCAGGTTGCGTTTGGTACTAACTATCTTCGATTAAACACATCCTCAAGTTTTTCTTTCGTGCCATTAGTCAAAAACATCTTTAAACCATTAAACGTGGGTTCAGGAGTTACAGCAACAATTGTTGA
>Ga0172380_10005657_pt1 | contig 15006 bp, 29 predicted proteins | sample Leawe162metaG_FD_119747 | JGI IMG/M metagenome (GOLD analysis project Ga0172380, IMG submission 119747) | Leachate microbial communities from a municipal landfill in Southern Ontario, Canada - Leachate well 162 metaG | ecosystem: Engineered > Solid waste > Landfill > Unclassified | place...
ATTTTCCTCACTCCTTATTGTTTAAGATTTCTAATAATTCATTAAATATTTTATTAATTGTATATTCACTTATGGGTTCTTTTCGCAATATATCGTTAAGCATATTTACTACCCTCTCCTTATCAATTACTGGGAGGGCAAGAGAACAAATAGCATTAATACAATTTTCATAATCTGTTACATTATGCCATTGTTCGGGGTTAGATTTTAAAGCAAGAAGTGTTGACAGCATTTTGGCTGTAACAAGTTTATTGAAAATCCGAGATACATTATCTCTATCCAAAAACTTAACATTATCTAATTTAGTCTGTAATTCTTTAATGAGATTATCTTTATTCTTACAAATATCAGCTATCTTGCCTGGCATTTCATCTAATAATTTAGCTTTAAGTTCAGCGTTTTCTTTTTGTAATTCTTTATTCCATTCGGTTATTTCTCTATTGGCATTTTTAAGTTCTATGAGGTCAGATCGGAGAGTAGAGTCCTCCTTCTCAGCAATTTCAGCTATATCTTTGGCTACTATTTTTAAATCAGCAAACGTACCTTGTTTTAAATATTTATATATTTTAGATTGTAAGTCATTCATAGTTAATCCTTTCATTTAATTAATTTCTCCCTTTCACAAATAACGCATATATCAAAATTTTTATTTGCATTACAGATATAATTTTTAGTTTTAGCACATTGCAAGGCTTGGTAGTATAGCGGATCTTTGGCCTGATCTTTATCACGCTGTGCAAGTTGAGCCTTTTTAGTTTCGTTCCATGAGGTTTCTTTTTGTATGCCTAACTTGTAATTTTGTTCTTTTAGCCATTGTTGATAATTAACCCAAATTTTGCCATCATCTAAAAAAGCAGGTACACCATTTGATTGCTTTAAAAAATCATCTAATCGCCATATGCTCGAATAAAAGAAACTGCTATCCTTTATTTCCTTATAACGATTAATAGCTAGTTCTATTTTTTCTTTACCATACTTATCTATGCCTATACGAATTTGATTTAACATATCTTTATTGTCTTTATGGATTATGATTTTTTTCAAGTTCCAAAATGACAATATATCTTTATTCTTATCATTCTTTACATTCTTATCATTCTTGTTTGTGTCTAACTGTTGTTCATTTGTTGTTGATTTGTTGTCTAACTGTTGTTCATTTTGCTGTTCGTTTGTTGTTGAATTACCTTGATATTTTCGCCAATTTAAGATTGTAATTACAGTAAATTTGTTGTTCTTTTGTTGTTTAATTTGATGTTCGATTTCAAAATAATTTAATGCACGATAAATTTTATTTTCTGAAATGCCTAAATCCTTTGATATTTTCTTTCTACCTGTTGGAAATTGTCCGGGCAATAAATGGATTATTTGATTGCCAATTAGCTGGTCGTGTTCTTTATGACTGGCTTTTAGAAGTATATAAATCCATATTGCAAGATAATCAGCTTTAACCATAATAGGATTATCAAGCAAACTTCTATGCAATTTGATATAACCCTCCACTTACTTCCTTATTCTCCTATAATTGCTAAAAATATTTTTTTACAAAAAGGACATTCAATTTCTGTTTCTTCTTCAATATCAGAAGAAGTTACATCTCTTAAATCAGCATTTAGTTCTATAATTTCTTTCTCGCAATATGGACAATCGCAAACAATACAATCCATCGGTGTAGCTTCAACTTTTATTCTCTTTCTTGCCATTAATCCCTATCCCTCACAAACATAGATATTATTGTTAAGATATAAAGTAATGATATGAATATAAGTTTAGTCATTTAGTAGTACCTCTTGTAACAAACATGAACCATAATAGTCGTAATCACCGTCGTTTATAGTTTGTGCTGTAATGCAATTTATATTCAACCTATCTGTGTATAAAAACTTCTTAAAATATTTGAGTTTCTTTATTGTTCTTTTAGATAGATTTTTATAACAAAAATCGAAATATCTTTTTACGTTATGCCCTCTTACAATAGGCTTAGTTTCTTTTCCTAACCAGCACAAATTCAAAACAAATTCGATAAGTGGCACACCTTGCCAAATTGAGCGAGGCACACTACTGCCATTACTGAAGTCATAAATATTACAAATATTGCCAAGTGCTAAATTAATCAACAAGTCGTTATCAAGTTCTATTAAAATTTTATCCCAAAGTTTTTGTTCACAATAAGTGGATTTAATTCTAATAAACGAGTAGTCTGTCAAATCATATAAACTAATTGCTTCTATACCATTAGTTAAATTTATATAATTCTTAATCAATCTCAACCCCCAACTCCTCCAACCTTGTCATATGCCCTTGCAAATTCTTATCAGTCTTTTCTAGTAACTGTGTAGTTTCGCTATCAGCTTTAATCCAGTCTATTACGACCTCATTTATCGGCTGTTCTAACTGCGTGCTATTGCGTACTTCGACTAAGTTTTGATAGCCCCCCCAAATAACAGCGAATAATACTAAGGCTAATATGATGATTAATATAATTTCTATAGTTTTTAATGGTTTAAATGTATGGTTCATATTAATACCTCTTGTTTGTAATAATCTTTTAATGTAGCACAATTTAAGATGTGCAATCCTAATGGCGGATAAACACAATTCCTCAATAATAGTCTTTTATTTTTAGCAACAGTCGGTAGTTTTATTCCATGATAATTTTCTAACTCATTTATATCTTCTTCTTGATTTTTTCTCGTAGAAGCTCTTGCTTTGCATATATTAAAATCTCTTTCAACTATAAAATCTGATATATAAAAACTGCTCCAAAAATAATGCCTGTCTAAAAACTTCGGCTTCCATAATGGCGGATAATAACTTTCAACATTTTCAACAACCCATTTCCCCTTAAACCATTTTTGCAAAAAAACTATTTCTTGCCACAAAGACATGTCGGGATATCTGATATTGCCCTGTGCAAATAGAAAATGATTTGTAACTGAATGTGTCGGACATGGTGGGCTTGACCATATAAAATCAAATTCATTGTAATGTTCGAGTAAATATTGGTGTGCGTCAGTAATGATTACTTTATCGTCAGGGAAAAAGTCCTGGTATATTTTTGCTATTTCAGGAACAATTTCAACTGCGGTAACATCAACATTTTCCCATAGTTTGCGATTGCCACCAATACCTACATAAAGATTTAATACTTTAATTTTATTCAACATATAGTCCTATCTATAATCCTTATAATTTTGGTTAGTTTTATTGGCATGATTGCTCCAGTTGGGGCTATTCCTTACCCCTTAATTTATTTTTAATGGATTGAATAACATAATCTACAAAACATTCGGGTTTAAGAGTTTTAATTTGAATATTTATCATTGATTTTTGTTCGTCCAAGAATTTCTCGAATAGGGATAGAATTTTATCAGCTTCGGGCTCAACGGTTTTATCACTATATTTTTTATTCTTCTCAAGAGCATATTGCATAGCTTGTCTTACCAACTTTAGCAATATCTTTTCAATTTTAGCTTTCATACACCCTCCTATCTAAAATAAATAAAATAACCAATAGCAAACATACAGAATACTGTTACTGAAATTAGAGTGAAAAATAGTTTGTTGCTCATAACATCACCAATTGTTTCGGTTTTTCTATTTGCCTTGATTTCATATATCCAATACGCATACCCTTAGCACGCCTTGCCAGTTTCTTGATCCTTGATATAAGTTCAGCATAAGCCAGGGTAAAATCACCGTCGTTATCTATAAAGAAATACCCCGATTGGCTGCTGCCGATAGGTATTTGCCAGTCGGTTATAAGATCAGCTATAAGATTGCGCAGCTCACGCTCGTTTATCTCAAAGTATTCGGCAAGGTCTTTGAAGTGAATAGCACGGCCACTGCCCTTGTGGTAGGATTTGAGATATTCGATTATGCTATGTTCTAATTGGCTCATACTTTTAAATGGCTTATTTCATATTTCCAATAACTCGAAGCCTCAATTGGTTTAGGTATGTAGGCTTTTCGTTCAATCAATTTACCCTGGATTATGAAATCCCCTATCATCAATTTTTCATGTCCCTCAAAAGATTTCTTAATTTCTTTGTCTATCTCCTCATATTCTTTAGATAGTGGCTTTAATTCTTCCCATCTTTTTAATTTGGCTTCCATTTCTTCATTATCTATAAACTCCATTGGCTGTCGTTTGATTTCAGGCAGGCATAATTGCAAGAAGTTACATCTTTCACAAACGCTGTAATCGGTTATCCGATCTGGTAGAGTTTTGTTTTTAATGTGGTTCTCTATTTGCTCGGTCTTTTGAAGCAAGGATTCCATGTAGTTATAATCCAAATCTACCCATATTAGTTTTGGCTGAAACCCTGGGATTGATTTAAGATAAAAGAATCCCCTGTCCTCATTTTTGATGTAAAGATAGGTCATTAATTGTGCCGGATATTTTCTAATCCATACTTTTTTGGAATCAAAGAAATCCTGCAAACAATTCAGGCTGTCGAAGTCATATTTATTAAGTCCTTTGATTTCACCTGTATAAACTTTACCAGTTCCAAAATCTACCCTTATATCAATATGACCTGTAACAGCCGGACGTGATTCAGCAATCGCCTTGTCGGGTTCAGGCCTGTAAACTTTAAAGCCTGCCTCTATAAAATCATTAATTGCCATATCCTCAACTGCATTACCACCTTCAAAAACAAATTGAAGTCCGGGGTCGTGAAGTGATTTATCCTGCCAGTTCGTGATTGAATAAACCAAATATCTCATGCAGGGGTGTCCAATTTCGGAAGCCCTTACAACATGGCAGGGATAGTTTTTAATTTTAACTCTTTTAGATTCCCTTATCTGCTCGACTATTTCATTACTTGTCAAATTCGCTTTGTTCAAAGTCTTCGTCTTTGTCTGTACTTCCAGCATCTTTAGCACCACCTTTTAAAGATTCGTAAGCTTCTTTAATTTTGCTATAAGTTACGGGTATGGCCTTTTCAGATATTGCATCAAGGCTTGATTTACCCCTTACTTCCTTGCCGTCTTTTCCTACAAAACTTGTATAAAGCATTAAAAGCTTTGAAAAGTCGGTCTTTGAAGCTATTGCCATTTCGGTAAGCATATCCTTTATTTTATTTCTTAGGTCTTTGGCATCTTCAGACATTTCTTTTTTGCCATAATCAACCTTACCCATGTTTTCTCTTTTAATATTTAATGCTGCTTCAACTTCTTCCCATGTAAGATTTCTAAGTCCGAGTAGCCTTGTAATGCCATTACCGAGCAAGTTTGTATAAGCGGACTTCTTTACGTCGTTGCGGTCAATTTCTGATGGCGGTATTGAATCGCCGTGCGACTTTGAAAAGAACAAATCTTTTGACCCACGACTACCAATAAAATCTATTGGCGGCGTTGTGCCTATTGTAAAAGCCCCCTTATAAGTATAGGAAAAATGACCGTCCTCTTCTGTTGTTAAAATCGGTTCATCAATTGTCCAGGATATACCAAATAACCGGGCAATCTTTTCAGATCCGCTTACCTGCAGATACGGCTTTCCTCCCTGGTCTACCCAGTCATGCTTTGATGTTACCGATAAGGCTGCCTGTTTAATTCTCTTGATAGCCTGTACTCTTTTTTCCGCCATGTCTGCCATCTGCACTAAATTATCAGCACCCAGTACAACCGGCATAGTTTCGTCATTTACATTTACGTCGTTCATATTTTCTCCTTTAATAACCTTGTTGATATTTGTCTAAAAAATTTCCCTTAACAATATCTAATGGATCACTGGGGTAAACCCCGTCGTCCTCTCCTTCATCAACACACCTGTCGGATATTGGTTCGCCATGCTGACCCAACAAATCGCGATCACAGCCATAACAGTTAGCAACTTTATCGTCTAACTCGCATAGCTGATTGCCATTTTCCTTATAAGCATAATCACAATCGGCACATTTATTTGGTACTAAGAAACCTGCGTCTATTCTTACCTTTTGTAAGGCGTGTACTATTTGCTTTTTACCTTGCTGTTCTAACGCTAAATTATTTTTTTGTTTGCTGTGATATTTTGTATGTTCTTTCGTGTTTGCAAATAGCATAAGATTCTCTATCCTGTTATCCGATGTATTACCATTTATGTGATGTACGACTTCTTCGGGTTTTAGATATCTACCTAAACATCTTTCCATCACTAAGCGGTGTCCAAGGACATAATTACCCTTGTTTCTAAATGGGTGTTTTGGACTAAATATCCAGACATAACCAAGATTATGCTTTTTTATTCCACCATTCCATTTAGGATTGTTCTCTCCTCCGTGCAATCCAATGTTAGCTAAACTAATTTTAAGTTTAGTTTCGTCGGATTGTTTTTTACCAAACATAGCATTTTTCTCCCCACAGTGTTTACCTTGCGCTGATTGCCTCATTTTTTCTAAAGTTTCTTCTGAGTGTTTATATCCTTTCCTGGCTTCAACCATTTTTCTTTTAGTCTCATCAGAATGTTTCCTACCAAACATGGGATTTCCATTTCCTTTTCGAGATTCGCTAAATTCTAACTTATTCATGCTATCCTCCCCCTACCGATATGTTCAGGAAATAACGGTATGACATTGCTTAAAATGTTTTGCTGTTCTAAGTTCTTTGAGTAGATGTAACCAGTCTTATTCAATGCAGCTCTTACCTGCCTGCGTGCCTGTGTTAAAAAGATGTCATTGTCAAGTTCCCCATCTCTCATGTCAAGGGCATAGAGTAAGCTGTCAACGGCATTCAAGAGTTTGTTAATTTCACGCTCACCATGACATTCAGATATGTTGGAATTGCTTACTTTTTCAGCCTGGCTATAAATTATTGATATTGGTTTACTTTCTAAATTTTCGATAGAATTTTTAGTTTTCATTATTTTTTATCCCTCCAGTGGTGTAAAAATAATTCCTCTCGTTGTATTTGATAAAACTCGTCAAGTAGTGCATTGATAAAGTTTTTTATAAATTTAATTAGTCTTGTCATTTTTGCCCTTTCGGGAGGGACGTTTGCCCCTCCCTTGATTCTGTTCTATTAACTTTTTAGATAGCTTTTTAGACCTCCTTAAGTCCTGTTTGTAAAATTGTTCGATTAAGTCTTGAGATAATACTTTAGTCATTTTCTAACCCTTCAATTCTTTCAATTAATTCCTGGCTTGCTGTTGTAAGTCCATTTACTAAAGCCCAAATTGTTTTTCTTGATACTTTTAATTTTCTTGCTAAATCCCGATATGGATTATAGTTATTTTTTCTTGCCAAATTTCTTATCCTTTTACCTAAATGATGTCTTTCAATTTGTTTATTCCAATAATGTGCTTCGCTCTCAATTGATTTTAGATACATTTACGAGCCTTTTCGTTGAAACGTGTTCGGCTATTTTTATCTTGTCTATAGACAGAATTTGAGCCATTAGGTAAAGTATTCTGACTATTCCTGCTTCTATTAGTAACCTTTTCACCAATAATCTGATGTCTTACCCACACTATCCCAAAACTTATGATAAATATTCCTACGACCAATAAGAGTAAAAGCATTATTTACCGTCCTTATTTTCGGTTAGATTATAGACTGCCAGTAATATAAATTCCTTAATAGACAGACCTAATTTTTTAGCCTGTTCCTTAATTAGCTTATGTTCTTCTTTGGTTGGTTTAATGAATAAAGCTGATGTATTTTTATCTTTCATGTTTATAAAAATAACATATAAAAATATAAATGTCAAGAAAAATATATATTAAATTTAGAGCAAAAAAATAGGGCTGCCAGTACGAATACCGACAAGCCCTACTTGATGGATCCAAAAAGTTAACTTTTTTCTTTTTCCACATCTGCAAAATACTTCAACGCCTCCGGACATTTTTCTGCAAGTCCTCCGTAAAATCTCTGTGTTACTCCATGATAACCGTAAGCCAGGGACCGCCTATAAGAATCAATCAGTACATCGGGTAGCTTGCCGTTCTCCTTCATAACTTTTGTAATTGTTTCTACTGCTTCATCAGCATCTTTATAACCGCCCCATACTCTCATATTGTCTCCTTTCTATTTATTTATCATATCCTTCTGCGATTGGATATTCTGCACCTCGAGCACTTAACTCGTCTTGTATCCACCATCTGCAACCGTTACCCGTGTTATTACCATATGCAATACTACGCATTGTTTTTTTTAGCTTGGCTAAATTGTTTTCAGTTATCGGCTCTCTATTGTAAGTTGAGCCAGTAGAAAAAAATCCGTAATATTCTTTTCTTTTCATCTTTACCCTCCTATCTATTTAATTTCTTTTAATAATTCAGTGCTAAGTTTGCTTCTGTTGTCTATCCAAAATTTTGCATCTATAATATTATTTAATTTATCAATTCTATCTTCATATTTTTTTACAAGATTTGTTATATCTAATTCATAGTTTGCAAAAAAACCAAACAATAAGGCAAATTTTTCAAGCTTGATTTTATTAGCCCAATTTATTTGTTTCTCAGTTCCTGTTTTATTTTCAATTATTTCAAGCCATTTATCATTTTGTATTCGTACTTTCATTTTTCTTTCCTTAATTAATTTATATCCATTCCCCAACATCAAGATTATAATCTTTCGGGTTTGGTGGCAGTCCTTCAAAGTTATACACATATTCGTCATTAATTTTTTTCCATTCCCAGTCAAACACTGCCTCGTCATAAGCTTTTCTGTTTTTAGCATATTCTTTTGCTTCGTTTTCGCTTTTAAACCACCTAATTGCTCCTACTGAGGGGTTATCTAAGTATATGCCTATAGCAACACCATAACCACCTTGAGATTTAAACACATCGTACTTTTTCATTTTTCTCTCCTTAATTATTTTATCTTATACTGCTATAATACACCTTTATAACGTACTTGTCAAGTAGTTTTTATAATATTATAGGATTAATTTTTGACTATCTTGTCAACATATGGAATATGATATACACGATTATAAGCCTTGTTTTAAGTATATTTTGATTTTATTCCAAACATTTTGAGGCTCTAAAACACTATATATAGTGTGTCATAGCAGTAATTCATAGAAGTAACACTATATATAGTAATTTTGGGGTAAAAAAAGTAATGGTATTATATTACCCTGAAAATGCATGCCTTAGGATTGATTGTAGTGCGTTATAGCAGTATCGTAGAGGGAAAATTTGAGCATAAAAATAAAAAAGCCTGCCCGATACGAATACTGAACAGGCTTTATGGTGAGCGGTGACACGCTAACTTATCACGTTATTTGATTTGTCCATTCTTTACTTCTATTCCAATCTCCTTAAATTTGCCAAATATGGAAGCAATAGACTTAGCTATCAATGCAGCCCATACAAGACCCGTAATAGAAGTTAGGGGTATAATAGTTTCAAGCCCTATGTCATAACCCAGATAGCCAATAAGATAAGGAATACCGATATTTAATCCTGCAAGGAAAACCCATATAAGAATATAAGGTAAAAGTCCTGATTTCATAAAGTCCAGGAATTTTTTCCAGTCAAACTGACCCGTTTTTAACTTTACGGATACGCATAAAATCAGGTCAAGTAGCATTAAGATCAGTATAACAATTAGACCTATAATTAAACTCTTGAATATTAATAACATAATTTCACCTCCCCAAAATGTATATAAATATCGTGAATATAATCACTAAATTTGATGTTATTGTGTGGATTGCGACATTATTGCGACATTATTGTGACATGGTGGAGGCGGTCAGATTTTCACTGACGTATGCTGACAGTGAAGCAACCATACGGAAGCCTATGCCAGCCGACTTTGTACGCCCCCATTTTCTCATTGCAATATGTCTACATTTATGTCCAGTTAGTGCAATAGTAGTAAATTTATTAATACTATCTTGTATTTTATTCAATTAATTCCAGTTGTTGACGAATTGGTAAAATAAATTACATAACTTACAACTTATACAATATGTTAGGTTTGTATGATATACCAAATTTGGTATAATCTGCATAGTAAACTATATTAGAATTGGTATATTCTGTATGGCAAATCGTGAACAGATTGTTCATAAAACGTGAATGTTCATTATCAATGTACAAACCGAATTACCATACAGATTGGTTATATTGCCATAATGTCTGGTAAGAAATTGTACGTAAATTGGACTCAAAATAGGCAACAATTGTACTCAAAATGGATTACATATAAACTCTGCAAATTCTTCTAATCTTAGATTTCAGAATATCGTATACTTGCTCAAGTGCTAAAACATCTTTTACGCAGTGCTTAACAAGCTCGTCTATGCCGGACTTATCCCCCGTTATTGCCTTACGGTAATATAATGCGTTAATATGGGTTTTTTGTTCTATTCGTTTTTTACCCTCTGCAAAAGTATTAAAATATTCTATGACTGTCTGAAGCCTGTTATTGTGTAGCTTCATTGATTTTTTTACTAAATCGTGCATATCAACATGGAACATATCTCTAAGTTCGGGTAGCCCGTAAGCAGACAATTCACTGTTGAGAAACGGTATGTCAAACCATTTACCGAAGTAAGTTATAACACCGTCATAATCAGCTAAGTATTTTACAAGCTCGTCTATCATCGGTTTGTCGTTGTACTTGGCGTCAATCCATTCTTTGTAATCATCAATTCTAAATACTTTAGTTTTACCGTGGTATGGCTTGCAGACGACACACAGGATAAACCCAAAGTCTGCATTTAGGTTTGATGTTTCAATATCGAGGCTTAAAAAATTCATTTATCCTCACTTTCTTTACATGTTAAAAACGACTGACTTTTCTGCTATTTAAAATATTCCTTTAGTGATTTAATATCATAAAATACAGGTATCCCTAAGTGTGTAGCGTGCTGTATTTCCTTTTGCGTACCCAGAGAATTTTCCCAGTTAGGCAATACCAAAACGGCATTACATACTTCCAAAAATACCCTTGAGTAAGCCTGTATCTGCTCAAGAGTTATTTTCTCGCTATCCCTTAATTGCAGAAAAAACTGGTAATCTAAAAATGGACTGAACGGTGCGTATCCGTCCAGCAGAAGCCTAACCGAAGCCCTTTGACCTTTGCGGATATTATCTAAAAACTTTAGACTATCAGGATTAGAGATTGCACCTGCTACATAAACTTTAATCATATAGCCTCCTAAGTATCTCGATACAGTAATTGATAATGTCGGGGCATTCCCTTTTTGCTATTTGCGGATTGTGCTTTATACGGATAGCTTTTACTTTAATGATTGAGGCTATATCGTCTATTGAGTATTCCTGATAACTTCCGACCATGTTACCGTCTTTGTTGTACTCATGCCCACGCTGTATTGCGATATCTAAACATTCTTTATTTACTTTTTTATGCAGTTCGCAAAGTTCCTGTTCAGTCATATAATCCTTTCATATCATATTTGATATATTATTTATAATAATTGTAAAATGGTTCGTGATTATCGTCTGTTGCCGGCATTTCCTCCGGCAACTACGGCTTAGCCCCTCAGGTCTATTTAACGCAGTCTTAGTACCGCTCCCTTGCTACGCCTTCCTCTGTTTTACCACGCTATCCTAAGTTACGTGTATATAAACAGAGACTCTTATTTATAAACATCTACCCAAAACTTATCTCTTAAATCAGCATGTATTAAGTTATGTGGAGAAATTCCATTACCAATACAAAAACCATTAAATTCAGTTGCATACCTAACCAGATATGTAAGATATATTTTTATATCAAGTCCTTTAGCGTGGCTATCAACAGCTGAAGCGGTTAAGTGCTGTGAATATTTAGCACCGCCAATTTTAGCGTTATATTCTTTTGTCCTGTAAGCAGACGTTATAATAATAGGTTTTTTGATTAAATCTCTAACCTTTTGTAGCTGTATGGCACACTGCATTACATTGTCGAAATACTTCTCCGGCGGTTCTATACCATGACAGAAAAATTCACGATAGCGGAAATTGGGAGTTAGTTTATAATCTGGTTCAGGTGTAGTACCTTTTTCGTAAGGGTAATCATATGTCATTATCTTTCACCTATGCTCCACAAATATTGCAATTCGTCCCAAATTTCAGGATTATTAAATATCATTACTTTAAATGTCTGCTGACCTGCCATTCCGTCAACGGTTAAGTTGTATGACTGCTGATAATCCTTTAAAGCTTCGGCTGTCTTAGTACCAAATATCCCGTCTACAACGAGCGGTTTTACAAGGTCTATTTCAATGTCTTTGTTCAAGCACATCTGTATAAATTTAACTCCGATTCCACGTGAGCCTATTTTATAAACTTTATCAAGTTTCATATCGTCCTCCGTAACCTCGTAAGGTATATAATATTTTTTATTAAATTCTTTAATCCACTGCATTTTATAAGTAGTTACTGCAATAAAGTGGTCTGGATTGTCAAAGTCGTATACCAAAAAATCATCAATATCAAAAGCCGTTCCGATAAGTGAATTTCTAATTATTAAAACCAGTCCGTACATATCGCACTTGCCGATAATTTTGTTTAATCGGTTCATATCCCCAAGCGGTGATATTTCAAGCAGTGATACTTTTTTACCTTTAGCTGTAACTTTATTATAAGTAATATTAATCAAATCACTGTCCCACTCATCAAACGATATGCAATGCGGTGATATATAATCGGTAACTTTCATTAGTTCGCCGTTGCCGAGAAGTGCGTCTAAATATCCCTGCTGTGTGATATTTGATGCAAATACATGAGATTTATAATTTGCATTTACAGACTTCCAGCCCCTAATCATGTGTATTGCCACTTGCCCATAATGGGCAGCACTCATACACTCGTTGGGTTCGTTCCATACTTCTATGTCGGCTCTGGCAAATCCCATATTATTTAAGTAACTGGCAAATTGCATGGCCATTTGGAATAACCAGCTCCATTTATCGCTTGACGGACTTCTGGTAATCCACGAGCTTTGTTCTTCAGAATGTCCGAAACATACTATTGGCAGCCAGTTATATTTTTTACAGAAGTCAAAAGCGTCCTTAACTTTTTCATTAACAGCAGAACTCCACCAGTTTTTGCTAAAACCGTCCCATGCCCACTTGCCGTCCTGCAAATTCATTATTTTTTCAATGTAGGCTTGCGAGGGTGTACCTTGCGGAAAATCAGCCAAGTTAATAAATATTCGCAGCGCCTTAAATCCCATATCGTTCAAATTGTTTGCATGAGATATATTTTTAGCACAGAAAGATTTCCAGCAGATTGCTGGTATAAATTCTTTCATGTCATCACCTAACCTATAATTCCTATAATAATCGCCGCCATTATACCAAGAGTAAAAGTGCCTAAAAGACCCTTAATTACCCAGTCGTGAAATTTAACCTTGCCGTTCTGCTGCTTTATTTTTATAAATATGCAAACAAGCAATTCTTTTGACGGTTGTTTTAACAGGTCATTAATTTCAAGTTTGTCGAACTCTGTTATGCTGCTCATTTAAGCCTCCGTCCAATCCTGATAAGTATTATTAATATGCCTATGAAAAATATTAAATATATGTAAAGTGGTATGTTGTCTAAGAAGTTCATTTTAATAGCTAAACCCTAAATCTTTTGGTAATATTAATTTTGGCTTCCATAATTTATCGTGTTTTTCCCATGCATCTTTAAAGAATGTCCAGGGATTGCCAAAACCGAAGCCGCCCCTACGAGGCCCTCGATAAAACTGTGATATGTCTGCTGTTCCTAATCCCATATTCCATACGGTAAATTCATCATATAGACCGCTGGTAAAATATGTTCCGGCATTATTTTTGCCAATGTGAAAATTTTGCGCAATAGTTTCGCTACCAGCGGCAATTGTGCCATTTGTAGTTGTTTCTGTATTAACAAGTAAAACTATTTGATTCGAACCGTTATACATAGCCCCAATTTGATACCAGTCAGTTGTACCAAGAGTTATATTGTATGTAGCGTAATGCCATGCGTTTGTATAAATATTTAAAGATAATTTTTTTGTTCCTGCATCATCCCTGTAATACAGAACAATTTCTTTAGAAGCTGCGGCAGTACCTATTCTAAAATGAAAAAGAGCTTGATAGGCGTTTAAGGCTGGTTCTGTAAATAATTTAAACCAGAACATTATTGTAAATGGATTATTAACTGTAATGCCTAAATTAGTAGCAGCATACAGCGATTTTGTAGTATTGCCTGCTCCCAAATTCGCGCCATTGGCATACTTAGCTGGCGTAAATGTTACGGAGCCACCATTGGTTAGATTGTAACCGTTGCCGCTACCGTCATTTACGTCTTCAAGGGCATAATAAGCCTTAATATTTGATTGCTGTGGTAAATAACTTGGTAAACTCATAATTACACCTTATTCCATTCTGCTCTTATCCAATCAAACAATGTCGCATCAGCATCGCAACCTGCATCATCTTCGACAACAAATTTCCAGTGTACAATTTCACCTGCAACTGCTAAATGGACTGCCTGCGCTACTGATACGGTTTTGATTATTACATCTCCGATTGTATCGCCTGAAACTTCTTCGTTGTATAACTGAGAAGCTGCTGCCAAATCTGGATTATGAGGTTCAGTTGTAGCAACTGAAGCTGCTCTAAGCCCAAGTGAATGTTTTTTTGAAGCAGCTGCACATCTGAAAGCTACTTTAAATTCAATAGCACCACCATCATAAGTATCAGGCATCACAAATTTAGGAAAGTCAAACCAGTATGTTTTTTGCGCCGATATATGTTCTGCATAACATTTATCTGCTGTCCCTGGAGTTGTAACCAATGTTGCAGATGAGCCATCAATATGGAATCCACCTGCCATGCAGATTATTTCATTGGGTTTTACTGCTGCCAGTTGCGCCGTTGTTGCTGCTGCTGTTACCGCTGCATAAGTTCGCTCATCGGTAATTTCTGTATCAGATACACTTGTCTCGGTTGCACCTACTAAAACCTGTGCAAGCGAAATTTCATAAGTGCTTGCAGTTTGAGTCAAATCCGGTGCTGCTGGTGAACCTGCCGGAGTTCCGGTTAAAACTTCAACGCTTATTTTAAAATTAGTAACCGTATCAAGCCTAAGTACAATACG
>Ga0172380_10005658_pt1 | contig 15003 bp, 18 predicted proteins | sample Leawe162metaG_FD_119747 | JGI IMG/M metagenome (GOLD analysis project Ga0172380, IMG submission 119747) | Leachate microbial communities from a municipal landfill in Southern Ontario, Canada - Leachate well 162 metaG | ecosystem: Engineered > Solid waste > Landfill > Unclassified | place...
TTTGTTACATTTCAAATTAAAATAACTTTGTTAACAGTTCTCATAAAAATTATATTAAAGTAATAAATTAATCTTCTAATTTAATAAAAATATGTCTCCAAATATCTTTTTTGATATTAAATAGTTTTGTAAGATCAAAAAATGATTTTCAATCAGATTCTATACTATATAATATATAATGACCTGTACTAGAATTTCTAATTTTGTAAGCAAGATCTTTTACTCACCAGTCGTCTTCCTGAGTAACTTTTACTCAAGCTTGTTTTAATTCCTTTTTAATTTCAGAAATTAAACTATTTTTATCGTCCTCCTGCAATTCAGGATTTAAGATAAACATTAATTCATATTTTTTCATAATATCTATGGATTAATATCTTTAGGCTATTTTACCTAAAGAAGATATAAAATAAAATGAACTCTTTTTCAAGTTCGTAAGAGATTATAAATTTTTTTATATAAAATGCAAATTTTATTTTTTGATTTATTTTTAATAATATGATATTATGAATTTGTTAATATAAAATATATGGATTTAAAAAATATATTTAAGAATCAAGATAAAAAAGAAGATACAAATAACTCAGCTTTAAATGAGCTATTTTGAGGTGAAAATTCAATTTGAAATGAAATTAAAACTGAAAATAAAATTTTAGAAAAGGATTTTGATGTAGAGGAAATATTTCAGGACGCACTCTCAAGATGAGCGAGTGACATTCATATAGAGCCAGATGAGACAAATTTAAATATTAGATTTAGAGTTGATGGAACTTTGGTGAATTATAAGACACTGGATGAGAGTTATAAATCATCTCTAATAGCTAGAATAAAAGTACTTGGATGACTTAAAATAGACGAAAGGAGACTTCCTCAGGATGGTAAGGCAAGTTTTAATGAGAAAAAAACTAATACTTCAATAGATTTAAGAATAAATGTAATTCCAACTATTTATTGAGAAAAAATCGCAATAAGACTTTTGAAAAAAGAAAATGAGTGGGTGGATTTAAGAACTATTTGAATTCTTCCAATGAATATGGTGAGAATTAAAAAACATTTAGCTGATAATTTTGGACTTTGTCTTGTTGTAGGGCCAACTTGATCTGGTAAATCAACAACGCTTTATGCGATGCTTTCTACATTTGATACAGTTGATAAAAATATTTCGACTCTCGAAGATCCAGTAGAATACAGAATAAAATGAGTAAATCACACTCAAATAAATCCAGCAATTAATTTTAATTTTGCAGATGGATTAAGAAGTTTACTTCGTCAAGATCCAGATATTATAATGGTATGAGAAATAAGAGACTCAGAAACCGCAAAATTATCAGTAGAAGCATCTATTACAGGTCATATTGTATTTTCTACAATTCATGCAAACTCTTCAGTTTCAACTATTCAAAGACTAGTAAATCTCTGAATAGACCCACTTTTAATTGTATCAAGTCTTAGAATGATAATTTCCCAAAGACTCGCAAGAAAACTTTGTCCACATTGTAAAATAAAATACAAACCAGAAGAAATTGTAAAAGAAAAAGTTATTAAAAGAATTTGAAAATATATAAATCCAAATGAAGAACTATTTTTCTATAAAGTAAATGAGACTGGGTGTGAAAAATGTAATCACAAATGATATAAATGAAGAACTTGAATTTATGAAATTCTTGAAATGACAGACGGATTAGAAAAATTAATTTTAGCTTGAGCCTCTAATACTCAGCTTGAAATTCAAGCAATTTGAGATGGAATGGTGAACATAAAAGATGATGCTCTACTTAAAGTTGCGCTTTGAGAGATAAGTTTAGAAGAGGTTTTCAATATTTTATGAAATTAGCCTCCACCGTGTCATCCTAAACCTGTCGAAGGATTTTTTAAAAAAAATTGCAATAAAATAAATAATATGATAAACTATACTTACAAAATCAAAAATTGCTCTTTTAAAAAAAATAAATATACTTTTGTAAGTAATAATTAAAAAATAAATATGACTAATTCCCAATTATTAAAACTTATAAAAGAATATAATATTTGTGAGCAGGATTCTATTGAAATAACGAGAATTTTTGAGGTAATGACTGATGACAGAAAAGTAGAAATCATAGACGACTGGGAAAATATTGCACGTAGAATACAGGCAAGTCGTGAGCAACTCGAGAAAGAAAAGGAAATTCTACTAATTCAAGCAATCTCTGATATCGAAAAAGATTTAGAGGAATACAATAAAAATCAAGTAAAAAAGAAAACAAAAAAAGACATAGACATACTAAAAAATATTTAAAATTTATTATTTAAACAAAAACAAATATGAACGCAAGTCTAGAAAGAGATTCTCAAATTTTCTGAGAACAACCAGATACAGTAAAATTAAGTCCAGAAATAGATGAGTTATCTAAAAAATTCTGAATAAGAGTAGAGAGATTAACTCAAAGAGTTTTAAGTCCAACTGAAAGAGCAATAATTGATAAGAATTTATTGGCATTAGAACTAAATACAATGAGAGCAGAATGAGAACATAGAAAAAGAATTCATAATATTCTCGAATGATATCATAATCCAGAAAAATATATGCAGCAAGAAAAGCTTGCGGCCTAAAGCTTTGACCGAAAAAATCGCTTCTGAGTTCAGAAGCGATTTTTTTATATTCTAAAAAATATTAGAAAAAATTCTAGTGCTTAGTTTCTTTTAATTTGAAAATAACATGTTTTCTAAGTTTTTTGTCATATTTTCTTAGTTCAAGTTTTTCTCCTGCTGCAAAATTTTTCTTTTGCACATTTGTAATATATCCCATTATTTTACTTTCTGTAGATAAGCAAGACATATATGTTCTCTTTCCTTTTGCCATAATTATTGATTTACGAATAAATTTTTTGATTTAAAAAGTGGAGTAATTATATGAATTTTTTTATTTTTACAAATCTTTTTTGAAAATTCATCTTTTTCTATATACTAAAGAAAAATTTGTATTATTAATTGAAAAAACTAATGTTTATTGATGAAGTAAAAGTGAAGTTCATAGCCTGAAAGTGATGAGACGGAATTGTTTCATGGAGAAGGGAAAAATATATTCCAAAATGATGACCGTATGGCGGAAATTGAGGAAAATGAGGTGATATTATTTTGCAAGCAGATGCAAATTTAAATACACTGAGTGAATTCAGACATAAAAAAGTAATTAGATCTGCCATTTGAATAAGCTGAGATACTCAAGAGATGACAGGAGCATGATGAAAAGATCTTATTATAAATGTGCCGGTTTGAACTCTAGTGAGAGATCCGGAAACTCAAAGAATTATTTATGATTTAAAAGAAAACTGAGACCAGTATCTTATGTGTAGATGATGAAAATGAGGTTTTTGAAATTCTCACTTTGTATCTTCAACAAGACAAGCTCCAGATTTTGCTGAACTTTGAGATGTTTGAGAAGAAAAAGAAGTAATTCTAGAATTAAAACTTGTGGCTGATATTTGAATAATATGACTTCCAAATGCTGGAAAATCAACTCTAATTAAAACTATTACTAATGTTAAACCAAAAATTGCAGACTATCCATTTACAACTATTATTCCAAATTTATGAGTAATGGAGTGGAAATGAAAAAATTTAGTACTAGAAGATGTACCAGGTCTTATTAAATGAGCGAGCGATGGAAAATGACTTGGTCACACTTTCTTAAAACATATCGAGAGAACAACAGTTATTTTGCATTTACTTGACTTACAAGAATTAGATAAAATAGTCCAAAACTATAAAGATATAAGATGAGAATTAAAAAGCTTTTCTAAAGAATTAGCCAAAAAAGAAGAAATAGTAGTTTTTTCTAAAGCAGATTTATTTGATAAGGAAATGATTGATTATATTAAAAAAGAATTCAAAAAAATTACAAAAGTTAAAAAAATATTTGTAATTTCTGCTCCTAGCAATTTGTGAATCGAAGAATTAAAAGATTTTTTAATAGACAATTATGCCGTAGATACGCCAAAAGAAAAGACAGAAATTAAAAAAGATTTAAAAATATATGATTTGAAAGAAATTAGTGAAAGATTTAAAATAATTGATAAGTGAAATTTGGAATTTGAGGTATTGTGAGAAAGAATTGAGCAAATTGTAAGAATGACAGATATGTCAAATTATGAAGCAACAATGAGGGTTTATGATGTACTCGATAAAATGTGAATTCTAAGAAAAGTAAATTCAATTATTAGAACAAAATATGCTCTAGAATTGGAAAATTATTTATTTGAAAATGATAAAGAGGTTGAGATGATGCCAAAAATAACTATATCAGGAAGAGTATTTTTACTTGATAAAATATTTTTAGGAAATAATAATTAACTAGTTGCAGTTAGGTCTATTTTTTTAGTAACTCACACTATTAATCATCATTCTGGTCTATCCTTGAAATAAATATCATCTACGATATTATTAATTAATTGAAATAATCATCTTCATCTTTTGCCTAAAAATCCTTCAAATCATTCAATTTCTTTTTGTTGTTTAATTTCTAACATTTGAACACTTGTTTTAGCTCAAACTCATCTTCCAGTATCAGCTACTTCTATATTAATATATAAAAAATTATCTTTTACAAGAAATTTAAGTATAAATAAATTTTTATCAAGAGGTGAACTTCCATGTTCAATTGAATTATTCATTAATTCATCTGAAAGTAAAGAAAATCTTCACTTCCGTGGGCCATTAATATTGATTTTATCAAAAAAATAAGAAATTAATAATCTAATCATTTTTGATTGATTATAATCAGCTTTGAAAGAAATTGATATTTCAAAATTAGTAAAATCGACTATATTTTTATCCACAAAATCTATGAGATCTTGGTATTCTATGTTTGAAATATCAAAATTTAGCATTTTATAGCTATAAATATTAAAATATATTTAATTATATCAAATATTCCTAGAAAAGTCAAAAAAAACACTACAATTATTCAATTGTAGTGTTTTTCTTTAAAAATTTTTAAATTATCTAATAGATTCTTTAAAAGTTTTACCAGATCTAAATACTGGAGATTTCATAGCTGGGATTTTAATTTTTGCTCCAGTTCTTGGATTAACTCCTTGTCTTGCAGCTCTGTTTGATACTTTAAAAGCACCAAAACCAGTAATATTAACTTCTCCACCTTTTTTTAACTCAGCAGTAACAACAGATATCATAGAGTTTAAAACTTTTGCTGTAGCATCTTGACTAAGACTTGCCTTAGTAGCTATAGCTTTAATTAAATCTTGTTTCTTCATAAATTATATTAATTATAAAAATAAATTTACACCCCCAATTATAACAAAAAAAAACATAATGCAAATTTTTTTTATATTTTTTAGCATTGACAAATGATTTTATCATTATTAATAACAAGTTAAATAGCTTAAATAAGCCAAATAACATATTTTTTTAAAATATAGCTTAAATAAGGCAAAAACCTTAAAAAATAGAAAATTTTGACAAAAAATAGCATTAAATAATACTAAAAAATAATATTAATTTTTTAGTATTTTATAAAAATATTAAAAAATTTTGACAATAAGTATTTTTTTTATAATATATGCGCACTAATTTTTTAGGAGTTTGTTTTTTGTTTTTGTTAAATTTTTAATAAAAACTATATATTCCTCGATAGCTCAGTGGTAGAGCAGTTGGCTGTTAACCAATTGGTCGTAGGTTCGAATCCTACTCGGGGAGCCATAAAAAACCTAAAAGATGATTTATAATTTGTAACTTAAAATTAAGATGGATGCAAAATTAATAAATGAAATTCAAAGCGAATTCATTAAAAATGAAATGCCACAAGTTAGAACTTGAATGGAAGTAGAGGTTTCTCAAACAATTAAAGAATGAGGAAAAGAAAGAACTCAAAAATTTAGAGGGTTAGTTATTAAAACTAAATGAAAATCTCCTTTGGAAAAAACAATAACTGTTAGAAAAACTACAGATTGATTTTCAATTGAAAAAATTATTCCTGTTCATGCTGCTACTACTTCAAAAATTGAAGTATTAAGACAATTTAAAGTTAGAAGATCTAATATTAACTTTATTAAAAAGTTAAGTGGAAAAGCTGCAAGACTTAAGGAAGTAAAAAAATAAAAAATATATTAAAATAAAAATAAATCTCTTAGAAAAATATAAGAGATTTTTTTAATTTTAGCGACCAAATAAAACCTACTGAAGAAAGTGTACAAAAAAGTTATACAGAAGCCATTGTCAAATGTTTTTTTTATTTTGACATTAGAAAAAAAATGATTAAAAATGTGTAAATTTTTATAACTAATGGTTAAAAAATAAATGGAAAAAATATCTGAGCTAGTAATTTTGAAAAGTATAATCAAGGAGGTTGCTGAAAAAATCAGAAAGCAAGACTTTTTAACTTATTTCAAAAAAGTATCAATAATAGAAATAACTGAGACTTCAATTAATCTCTGATTTGTTTCTAGCTTCGCAAAAGATAATATAAGCCATAAATTTAAACTTGAAATAGAAGAGGCTGTATTGAAAGTATTGCCAGAAATCAAGAAAATCAAATATAGTGTAGATAATAATATAGATAACCCATCAAATCATAGAGTAATAGATTGCATCAAGGAATACAAAGAAATTTTTTCAAAAAAGAAAAAGGAAGAAATAGAGGAAATTAATAGTTCTAGCTGAACTGAGATAAAAATAGTGAATGATAAGTATAAATTTGATAATTTTATAGTAGGACCTTCAAATCAACTTCCATTCGCGGCCGCTGAAGCTGTATCTAGAAAGCCAGGTTCAGCATATAATCCGCTATATATTTATTGAAATGTATGACTTGGAAAAACTCACCTGCTTCAGGCCACAGGAAATGCAATTAAGACAAGATTTAAAAATAAAAAAGTAATTTATACAACTGCTGATAAATTCACAACAGATTATGTGACAAGCATTAAAAAGAAAACTACTGATAAATTAAGAGAAAAATACAGAACTATTGATGTTCTAATTATTGACGATGTACAATTTTTGACTGGGAAAAAACAAACTCAAGAGGAATTATATAACATTTTTAATGTAATGTATGAATCAAATAAACAAATAATATTAAGCTGAGATAGACCAGCAAGAGAATTAAGCGAATTAGAGCCTAGACTTCGCTCTAGATTTGAATGGTGAATAATTGTAGATATCGGAGCACCAGATTATGAAACACGCCTTGCAATCCTACAAGAAAAAGCTCGCGCTAAGGAATTTATTTTACCACAAGAAGTTTGAGAATTTATCGCATATAATACAGGTTCAAATGTACGCGAATTAGAATGAATTCTAAACCAAATAATAGCTGAATATGAGCTTCATAATACTCCGCCAACAATAGATAATGTAGCTACCCGTATGAAAAGTCTTTGTATTACTGATTCAATACTTGGAAATAAGAAAATGAAACAAAAAATCAAGACTTATGAAGAGCTTGTAGAAGCGGTAAGTAACCATTTTTGAATTAACAAAAAAGATTTACTTGGAGAAGATAGAAGAAAAGAAAATATGATTCCCCGCCAAGTTGCGATGTATCTACTTAAAAATAATATGAATTACACTTTTGAAAGAATCTGAAATATTTTCTCAGGTCGTAACCACTCAGCAGTCCTCTACTCATGCAAAAAACTCGAATCAATCCTCAAGAAAAACCAAAACCTTTTCTACGAAATCAATGTACTCAGAGATAAATTAGGAATTTAAAAAAACCTCTGTCATTCCCACCAGCTCTGTCATTCCTGCACCCCACAAGGGAGTATAAACTCCGGCAGGAATCTTCAATATATTTTTTATAACTAAATTATGCTCTACATCGTCTCAACACCTATTGGAAATCTTGAAGATATGACCTATAGGGCTGTTAGAACTCTTAAAGAGGTTGATTATATAGCTTGTGAGGATACGCGCACCTCTGGGGTTCTTTTAAAGCATTATGAGATAAAAAACAATTTAATCAGTTTTCATTCGCATTCTGATAATTATAAACTAGAAAAAATCATAGATTTACTTAAGGAATGAAAAAATATCGCCCTAATAAGTGATGCTTGAACGCCTGGGATTTCAGATCCAGCTTATAATCTTGTGAGGCGTGCAATTGAGGAAAATATTATATTATCCCCTATTCCCGGAGCTTCAGCTATACTTTCAGCCCTAGTTTGTTCTGGACTTCATACTCACGATTTTAGATTTATTGGGTTTTTGCCGATAAAAAAATGAAGACAAACTCTTTTGCTTTCTTTGCAAAATAAAGATTATTCAGTTGTAATTTATGAATCAGTTCATCGTTTTCTAAAAACTCTCTCAGACCTTGAAAAATACTTCTGAAAAGACCATAAAATAGCTGTCTGAAGAGAACTAACCAAAAAATTCGAAGAATTTTTTAGATGAACAATTGAAGAATGTACAACCCACTTCAAAAAACAAGGCCTAAAATGAGAATTTGTGATAGTTTTCTAAAAAATACAGTTTTTTTGACGAATAGATAATATTGTGTTATGATAAGCTCAATATTATTTTTTAATTTAAACAATATGTCTGAAGCAGAAAAATATCAAGAAGCTCGCGATAATCCAGATAAATCAATAAATAATCCTGAAAATAAAGAGATAAAAGAAAAAAATGAACAGGATAAATTAGATAAAGTAAGTCTTGAAATACTCAATAATGCTGAAAAAATAAGTCCCGAGAGTAAATGAAAATTAAATCTTGTTTCTTTAGTATTAAATGAAGAAGTGTGAGAAATAAATAAAGATTTTCAATCTTGAAAAATAACTTCAGAAGAAAAAGAAAAGCAACTTCAAGAAACGTATGAAAAATTTACAGAGGATGTTAATGCTGTAATTTGAACAACTGAAGCAAGTCAAGCAAAGCAAAATAAAGAATTTTGAGAGAAAACAACTGCAGATATAACAGATTATAAAAAAGATTTAACTAAATTTTTAGAGTGATTAGTTAAAATAAATCAAGATAATTCAACAAAAAAAAGAGTGGATATTCACCAAAATAATCAAGAAAAAGAGGTGCATGGAAAAAAACAAGCACCAGAAGCCTTAAAAGAATGAATAAAAGAAATATTCCCAGGAGAACCAGCTAAGAGCTAAAACTAAACAATTTAAAACTAAATAATATTTAAAATTGATTTAAAGTTAATTTTAAATATTATTTTTTTAATTATTTAAGAAAACAAAAATATGATTTTAGATTGAAAAGAAGTTGCTGGAAAAATTTATGAGGACATTAAAAATAAAATAAATACTCTTGAGAAAAAACCGTGACTTTGAGTTATTTTAGTATGAAATAGTCCCGCTAGTTTGTCGTATATAAGCCAAAAGGAGAAATGGGCGAAATATGTTGGTTTAAATTTTTATTTAACCAAATTAAATGAAGATATATCTCAAGACAAGCTTGAAAAAGAAATTATTAAATTCAATGAAGATAAAAAAATAAGTTGATTTATAGTGCAATTACCACTTCCTAAGCATATTAACGAGCAAAAAATAATTAATCTGATAAATCCTGCAAAAGATGTAGATTGATTTACAAAAGAAAATATTTGAAAATTGTTTTTATGAGATAATTCAGGACTTATTTCATGTACTCCAAAATGAATCAAAAGACTTCTTGAGCAGTATAATATTTCACTAGTATGAAAAAATGTAGTAATAATCTGAAGAAGTAATATAGTAGGAAAGCCTTTATCTATGCTTTTCATAAATGAGTGAGCTACAGTGACAGTTTGTAATTCAAAAACGAGAAATATTAAAGAATATACAATAATAGCTGATATCGTAGTATCAGCAGTTGGAAAGCCAAATATAGTAACAAAAGATATGATAAATCCATGAAGCATTATAATTGATGTATGATTTAACAAAATCAACTGAAAAATAATGTGAGATTGTGATTTTGAGAGCCTTCAAGGAGAAAACTACATTACGCCAGTTCCAGGTGGAGTCTGACCAATGACAGTTGCAATGCTTATAGAAAATACTTATTTAGCATTTTTAAGAAATTAAAATGAACTATTTATTAAAAACCTTATTAATTGCATTTCTTTTAGTATGTTCCTTTTTTGTTGGATTTTACTTTAAATGAAAGATTGCCGAGGCTGAAATAAACAAAGAAAAAAATAAGATCCATAAATTAAATATTAAAAAGATTGATAATAAGCTTGATTTTATTTCATCCGATAAAATAGAAATTTCTGTGAATGATAAAGCCCTAACTAAAAGCGGAATTATTCTAAAATAAAAAATGTAGGGAACGATTGCAATCGTTCCCTACATTTTTTATAAATCTTTTAATTTGCGTAAATATATCATTTAATACTTGAATCGTTTTTGTTGATTCTTCTTACAGTTACCTCATTTAGTCTTCTATAATTCATATCTTTAACTATTACATCATTTCATTCAACTCAAACTACAAGTCAAACATGACCGTAATATGGATTATATCCAGATCCTCTAAAAGAGATTATAGCTCATGGTGCAGCTTCAGATCAAGTAGGAACTCCAGCAGCTTTAGCATTTTGTATCCATTGACCCGCATTTCCTCTCCATGTTACATTTTTATGATTAGCTACAAAGTATGTACAATTTCACCAAGCAAATTTATTTCATTTTCCAGTATATTTTATACTATATCAGCTTTTTAATTGAGTTTTTGGAGTTTGTTTTTTAGTATCTTTTTTGACTAAAAGTTTTTTAACTGGTTCAGTAGATTTTACAATAATAGGTTTTGGTGGTTCTGGTTTAACTGCTCAAGGCAATATTAATTGTTGTCCTATTTTTAATTCTCAAGATGCATCCAATTGATTTTGTTCCAAAATAGCTAATTTATCAATTTTATATTTTGATGCAATAGAATCAAGATTATCTCAAGATGTAACATTATATACAATTCATGAAACTGGAGGTATTTTAATTGTATCACCTGGTTTTAAGACTTTATTTTTAGAAAAATCATTAGACCAAATAATTGAATTAACAGAAACTCCAAATTTATCAGCTATATATCATAGACTGTCTCAATTTTGAATTGTATAATACAGGAGATCATTAATTCAAGTTGTATCTCTTGAGTCATTTAATATAGCATTTGGCTTTACAAATCAAGTTACTTGAGAAGAAATATTAGCAATAGAATCTGCATCTCATTCATAAGAAGAAATAATTGTAGATTCATCATAATTTCAAACTACGAGTTCTTTATCTACTCAAATAGCTCAGAATGATGGATAAATTGGAAGAATAATAACTATGATAAGAGAAAGTATTTTAAATTTTTTTAATATATTGAATATACTTTTTCTTTTTAAGAAATGGGAATTACGAGAATGTCTTAGTAGACGGGCTTTAATATTAATTTTAAAATTCATTTAATTTTTTTAATAATAAAAACATTCTTCAAAAATACCCGGAAGGATTCTTCCTGTATTTTTAAAAAATGTATTAGGCTATAGTCAAAACTTCAAGCTTGCTAAGAGCAGCTCTAAATCATTTAGTTCTAGCATATCTTTTTTTAGATTTCATTTTAAAAACCTTAACTTTGTCATCTCTAAAATTTTCTAACACTTTAAGCTCCACATTCATATCTGTCAATATTGGAGACCCTATTTTAGTACTTTTTCCATTTTCATCAGAAACTAAAAGGGGATTTACTTTTATTGTAGATCAAACTTCTTGATCTTGATTATCTACATCAATTACATCTCAAACTTTTACTGTGAATTGATTTCAACCTAACTCTAAAACAGCTATCATATATTATATTATTAATTTGTAATGTTATTATATCATATTTTTTATAAAATCAAATCTTTTTTTATAGAAAACACTTAACTTTCTCTTAAATAAGCCAGATAACTGTATAATTATTTTATCCAATTTCTGCTTTTTTTTAAAAAAACCGACTACCTGGTAGTCAAAATGGCTGGGAATGAGGGATTCGAACCCCCGGTGGAGGAGTCAAAGTCCCCTGCCTTACCACTTGGCTAATTCCCAAAATAAGAAAAAGCCAGCCTATTATATGTTTTTTTCACAAAAGTCAAAAAAAAGTTATTTTGGCTTATTTAAAACCAGAACACAACTTAATTTCAATATTTTTCACCAAAAATCACAAACCCCCCACCCAATTCTTTGCAAAATCCCCCAAAATATGTTACAATAAACTTATATTTTATTAATTAATAACTAATTTTATGGTTAATATAACTAAGGGTGGAGATGAATGAGCTCCTAAAGTAAACGCGGGAAGAAGAGACTTCCTCAAACAATCTCTTACATGATGAGTGGCTCTTGGTGCAATGGGTATATTATGAGCATGATTAACTTGATGTAAAACTCAGAAAGATAGAGACGAGGAAATTACAAAAATACAACCCTTAACTGAAACAAAAGATTTTGATGAATCTTTAAAAAACACTATTGAAAATTTAATGGATTTATACGAAAGTCTTGAATTAAGAGCAGCAAAAGAATTTTATACAACTAATAAGTTATCAGGAAATGTTTATTTGCTTAATATAGTAGCCTTGGCACTAAATGATATAACTAGGTCTCAATTGGCAAAAATGGATGATAACATAAAACAAAGAATGAATAATATGATTTTTAAAATAAATAATAAACACTCATGACAAGCAATTATAGAAGAAGGATTACAATTTTATAGCTCAGATCTTTTTGCTAAAAAATACCCTCAACTTGTTCCGGTTATTGAGGAATGGAAGAAGAAAAACTGAAAATAGTATTTCAAATGTACATTTGAAAAAATCCGACTGCAGTCGGATTTTTTTTGGGCTTTGATAAATCTTAAAAAATCTTTTGACTTATAAAAATAAGTGAGTATACTCATTCATACTTATTATACTTAATCATACACTTATGATAGATCAAAAAGAATGCCATGCATTGAACAAAAAATGTGGTGTTAAAATGCATACGACAGTGACTGTTGGGACAAAATGACAGGTGGTTATCCCTCAGGAGGTCAGAGAAATGTTGAACATTAAACCGGGTGATACCCTTATGGTTGTAACAAAACATTGAAAAGCTGTTGGAATGGTAAAACTTGATAATGTTGATGAGCTGATGGAATATATTAAAAAAGAACAAATGAATTAAGAAATCCTTATTCTCCCTCTCCCTTTGGGAGAGGGTTGGGGTGAGGGCTAAATTTAACAAATAACTAAATATTTATATGACAAATAAAATTATTTCTCTAGCAATAATTTCAACTCTCCTCCTCACCTCGTGTGGAACTCCGGTTGTAGAAGTAAAAAAGGAAATTATTAAAAAACCAGTAAGTACCGAAATTATTAAAAAAGAAGTTTTTGGAGAAAAAATCCGTCTTGTTGGGAAGATTGCTCCTGTAATGGAAACTCCAGTTTCTGCTCAAGTAAGCGGAATTATCAAGAAGATCAATGCGGATGTCGGTCAGAAAGTGCGCGCCGGAGATATTCTCGCGAGCATCGATCTCAGTTCCTCTGCCTACTCTACGAGCTTCAACAATGCGAATATCGCCTATAATAATTCGCTTGGCGTCCTCAATTATACCGAACAGTCCATCAAAAACGACCTCGAGGCGGCGCGCGTCCAACTCGTAAACGCGAAAGTCAGCAGAGACAATACCTACCTCACCACTACGAAACAACTCGAGATCGCCCAGACACAACTCGCAAATATCAAGACGAGTCGTGCCAATACTCAGAGTACGACATCCGAGAGCCTCAAAAATGCGGTCCTCCTCGTCAATAACGCTCAGACCAACCTCAATAATTTCGAGAAGAATTCGAAAAACAGTCTGAGTTCCATCTATGAAAATCTCAAAGTCTGACTCACAAGCGCTCTAGTGAATCTCGATGCCTCTCTCACTCAAGCGGATATGATCCTCGGAGTGACCGACAAAAACAAGAGCGCCAATGATTCTTATGAGATATACCTCAGTGCCAAGAATTCAAGCCTCAAGACTACAGCCGAGAATAGTTTCCGCGAGGCAAAAAATGATTTCGATGCTATCGGATCTCGGACGTATGGTACGGACCATAATTCCATTGAACCAAAAACAAATGATGTTTTGAATGTCCTCGCAAAAGATATCGCTCTCTACGAAGAGCTTGTGTCTGTTCTTAATAACTCTATCACCTCCTCTTCATTTACACAAACTCAACTTGATGGACTCGGTCTGAATGTATCAAAATACCAAGGCCTCATCCTCCAGTCCCAGAGTCAGATGACAACCCTGAAAAATACTCTCTCAACCACCCAAACATCCATCGAAACCAACAGGACGTCTCTCGAGAACGCCCTCGATATTGCCAATACTCAGCTGAATAATATCAAAGCCGGGAATGCCTCTCAACTCGATAGCTTGAGTGGAAATGAGACCCTCACCCAGACACAACTCGAAAACACGATCGCGACCGTGAAACAGGCGCGAGACGGGGTCGATAATGCCGTGAAAATTGCCCAGGCAAACTATGATTCTATCAATGCGAAATTGAATTCTCAGAGGATCCAGACAAAATCGCAAGTAGATAGCGCCAAGTGAGGAAAAGATCTCGCAGCCGTTCAGCTCAACAACACCTCTATTATCGCACCTTTTGACGGAGTAATTACCGCGAAGAATATCGAAATCGGGTCTCTCATCAATCCCGGAGCCCCTGCCTTCACGATCGGAACCGACGATAATCTCAAAGTGAAACTCGATGTCAATAGTGACAATATCACCTATTTGAAGCTCGGTCAAGAAGCCCAAACATCAAAATGAAATAATACATTTACTGGAATTATTACGCTCCTCTCTCCCGCTTCTGATCCTGTAACGAAAATGTTTAAAGCAGAAGTGAGTTTTGGTAAAAAACCAATGTGAATGAATTTATGAGATTATGTAGATGTAGTTATTAATAAAGTTAATAGTACTGAAAAAATGCTATTAGTACCATTCTCTTCAATAATAAGTCTCGGACAATGAGATTATAGTATTTTTGTTGTAAAA
>Ga0172380_10005659_pt1 | contig 15003 bp, 7 predicted proteins | sample Leawe162metaG_FD_119747 | JGI IMG/M metagenome (GOLD analysis project Ga0172380, IMG submission 119747) | Leachate microbial communities from a municipal landfill in Southern Ontario, Canada - Leachate well 162 metaG | ecosystem: Engineered > Solid waste > Landfill > Unclassified | place...
AATTTTATTATTTAAGAAGATGGATATAATTGTTGTCTGAAAAGTTTGTTTTTATTACAACATTTTTACGGATAGTAGCACTAAGATCACTAAGAGAAGCTTGTTTTTATTGTTTCACCACATAGGAAATTAAGTTCACCGAGAAAGGAATGTTTTATTGTTTAGAGAAAGAGAAAAAATCTTGCCTTCTGCAGACAGGCAGGGATTTCGTTTGCTCTTTTTTCTATGAACATCTATCCTTAAATTCTGTTAAATTTTCCTATTAACATGAAGAATATTTTAATAGTAATACTCTTATCTGTTCTGTTTTACGGCTGTACTGAATCTACAAATCCTTTGAATCCAATTCCCGATACAAGTCCGATATGGCCAATGCCCGGCTACAACGCACGCAATACTTCCAGTCCTTATGCTCCCGACGCAATAATGAATCCTGTCGCAAACGGTACACTCGGATGGTTGTACACTTTTCCATCAGGTAGTTACAGCGACGGCAGCGAGTTCTGCGTTGACTCACGCGGATTCATATATTATCTGCATCAGATTTATCCTCTGGGTGCATTATATAAATTCTCTCCCGACGGACAGGTGGTCTGGAAGCGTGACTCTCTCATACAATGGAATTTTGCAGCTATCAGTTTAAGCAGAGATGAATCGCAGATATATTTCGTTGCTTTTAAACCGGGTATATGGGACAGGCTGTATTGTCTTGATTCAGCGGGCAAGGACATGTGGCATCAGGATTCAGCACTTGTTACAAAACCTGCAATTGGAAAGGACGGTACAATTTATTCCTTTCATTGGAATGGTTTGATTGCAGTTTCGCCCGACGGAAGTATTCTCTGGACAAACACATCGGTTAAGGGTAATGCTGCTCAGAATTATATAGCACTTGACAGGGAAGACAATATTTATACTGTCAGTTATCCCGGAAACTATGTAAAAGTTAGTAAACAGGGTGATGTCAAATGGGAGTTTACGGCTGTTAATAATTTATTCGGAATTGTTATCGATGGATATGGAAATTTGTATTTCAATGGTTTTTCTGACGATAAGTTCTATTGTTTAAATAATTCGGGTCAAATTAAATGGACGAAGCTAAACATCAATGCTTACACAGCACCAGTTATTACCTCAGACAACAGGATTATAGTTTCTACAGGCGGTTATGTTATTTCTTACGATACAGCAGGAACAGAGGTATGGAGATGCCAGCCGTTTACTAATTTAACAGGTGCTGAAGGTCTGCTTCTTGATGATGCCGATAATGTTTATTATATCGGTGACGGAAATTACATTTTAGCAGGTTCAATATCTTCCACTGGTTCTAAAAGATGGGAGGTATCTACAGTGATGTCTGGCTCTCTCCCTCCGCCGGTCCTCTTGCCGCAGGGAAGAATGGTAGTTGCACCGAAAAGAGCAGGTAGAATTCAGGCAGTGAATTAAAACCTTTGGTCTTGAAATCCGTACTTGAATTTAGTAATTATACGCTGTGATTAAACTGAATAATATATCGAAATCATTCAAGTCTATTAACGCTTTGAATGATGTCTGTCTCGAAATCCAAGAAGGAGAATTCTTTGGATTGCTCGGTCCAAACGGAGCGGGTAAGACTACGCTTATGAATATACTCATAGGATATCTTTATGCGGATTCCGGTTCCGTTTATATTAACGGTGAAGAAGTTAAACGCACAGAGCTTAAATTCCGCAGCGAACTAGGATTTGTTCCTCAGTCTGTTGCATTGTACGGCGACCTGACTGCCGAAGAGAATCTAAAGTTTTTCGGTTCGCTTTACAACATCGATTCATCCGTCCTTCAAAACAACATAAAAGATTACCTTAACGCAGTAGGATTGTATGAAAGACGCAAGGATACAGTAAAGAATTTTTCAGGAGGCATGAAGCGCCGGCTCAATCTCATTACCGCACTGCTCCATAATCCTAAAGTTCTGCTTTGTGATGAGCCAACGGTTGGAGTTGACCCTCAGTCAAGAAATGCTATATTTGATTTTCTTGAAAAATTAAACAGGGAAGGGCTTACTATTGTTTACACGACTCATTATATGGAGGAAGCGGAAAGGCTCTGTAATCGTGTTGCTATAATCGATAACGGTAATATTATTGCAGCCGGTACAACCGATGAACTGCTAAAACTTCTTCCGGAAAAGGGACATATATTTGTATCAATTAACAATTTGCCGGATTTGTTTCCTGATTTGAACAGGTTCGGGAATGCAATAAAAAATCAGGATAAATATGAAATAAAATTAAACGAGGGTATTAACCTTTCTGCTTTTGTAAAAGTTCTTGAAGAAAAAAGTATAGGCACAGAAAACCTTATTTTACAAAAACCAACGCTTGAAGAATTGTTTCTCCATCTTACAGGAAGGAGGCTACGCGATTGAGAATTATACTGCAGTTAATAAGAAAAGATTTTATACACTTCTTTAAGGATAAGATGGCGCTAAGCCTTACATTTATAGTGCCGATGGTGCTGATAGCGTTGTTCGGAGCAGTATTCGGCGGTGCAGGTGATATAGAAAAACTTGCACTGGGTTTTGTTAACCAGAGTACAAGCTCTGTTGCAAAAAGAATTGAGAATACACTCGATACAACTAAAACGTTCAGGTTAATTAAAACTTTCACAAATGACAAAGGCGAAATAGTCTCTTATGATTCTAATTCGATTAAGAACGCAGTGATTTCGGGCAGGTTCTCTGCGGCGATTGTACTTCCCGAAGATGCATTCACTGATACATCAAGCAGCCTGAAGATGAAATACTATTATGACCCGAAGAATGACATGGAAAGTCAGATTATAGAAGGAGTCTTGCAGCAGACTATTATGCAGAGTATTCCCGAAGTATTTACGCAGAGCCTCAACAAGAAATCCGAAATTGCACTTGGTAAAGACAGCAGTAAAAAGTTTAATTCTGAGATTAACAAAGTTGTCAGTAAGTACTTTAATGTTGATACGGCTGATGTATTCGGAAGTATGAACACGGGAAAGAGCAAACAAGATTCGGGTAACAGCGGGATTAATATATTCGATAACATGCTGAACATGGAAAAGCATCAGCTTGTGGGTAAGAACGTCGCAAATTCAATGGCAACCAGAAACGTAGGCGGATGGGCGATGATGTTTCTGCTTTTTTCACTGTCCGCTGCTGCACGCTCACTGTTTGAAGAAAAGCAAACCGGTGTTATGATAAGGCTGCTGTCTTCGCCTGTAACACGAACTCAGATTCTCTGGAGCAAGTATCTTTATAATATGTTAATAGGAATCGTACAGCTTACCGTGTTGTTTCTGGGAGGAATGCTTTTGTTTAAGATTGATATATTCTCTAACTTTTTTAATCTTCTGCTTGTAATCATAGCTTCATCGGTTGCATGCACTGCATTCGGGATGTTCCTTGCATCATTTACAAAAACTTCTGCTCAGGCAAACGGACTCGGAACGCTTCTTATATTAACGATGAGTGCAGTAGGCGGCTCGTGGTTTCCCGTCTCAATGATGCCGGAAGCAATTCAGTTTTTCAGCAGGTTTACAATCACATACTGGTCGATAGAAGGATTTATTGCAGTACTCTGGCGCGGCTGGGGTTTTTTTGAAATACTGCCTTATCTCGGAATGCTTTTGGGTATCGGCTTAGTAGTAAATATAATCAGCTATATTAATTTCAGAAGAGGAAATATTTTCAAGAATTAATGTTTTATTAAAAATCATTATCCGTGTCAATCCGTTTCATCCGTGTCAATCTGTGTTCTATTCCTATTCCTAATTCACAAAAAACACATCTTCGAGTTTTTCTATCTTTAACAGTGTTGACATCATGAAATCCATAGATGAATCGGGCTTTAATAAATCGCTTAGAATAATATACTGTGCCGACACAAGTGCATCTTGAACTATCTCTTGTATATGGTCGTTAAAGGGTTTCCATGTTGAGTGCATCGCATAACCTTTTATTCCCCACATCAGGTTTTTCTTTATGTTCCTTATTCTTGCATCAACAGAGAGAGAGCCTTTGCCGTGCGAATTATCGGACAGGTCAACACCTTTTATTTCGTATATTCTGTGGTCGTCTTTCTTCATCGTAGTTTTTGCAATACCTTCAAGATAAAGATTAATATAACATTCCCATTTAATACCTTCAAAGTCGTGCTCTTCTATATCAACATCCGCAAGGAGTTCAATCATCTTATCAACATATATTATAAGTTCTTCCGGTTTTTGATTTGACAATGCCTCAAGTTCGTTCAGTATGTTTTTTCTTGTTAGTGCTTTATCCTCGTCGAGCAGTTTTTCCTTTATATAATATATTAGAAGGTCGTAATGATTTGTCAGAATCTTTATTGCCTGCTGGAGGTCGGCAGGAATATATTCCTCTATGAACTTATTGTACGCGTCGGCATCAATCCCTTCGCCCGATTTCAGGTTTGTTAATGTAAGCAGGTCTTCGATTGAGTCGTGCAAGACAGCGGTAGAACTGTAATTGTATTTTCCAGTGTCATTCATCTTTAGCTGAAACACGCATGCTCCGACACGGTTCAGGTGAGAAGCAGCGCTTATCTCACACTTCCTTCTGAGGTTCTTTCCGGCGTACAGGGTTATAATTTTTTTAACTGATGCGGAATATTCACCATAAAATATTTCGAGCAGTTTTAAGTCGGGCAATCTGTTTAAGAGTATTGCTGAATGTATCTTCTGGTAGTTAGAATCGTTCTCAATTTCCCTTCTTGCAAGCGTGATTTCCGCGGGAGCGTTCTTATCAGCTGCTCTTTTTATCCTGTTGAGAAAACTTCCCGATAAAAGAAATTCTTTTATCAATGAATGTATCGTCTTAGATTTCTTTACACCATAAAGAGAGTCGAGCAGGTGCATTTCCGGACACTTACCGTCAAGTATTTCTTCAAGAACAGAATTAGCTTTTTCGAAATTTCTGTTCAATTTTATAAGTTCAAAATCGGAATTAATCATAACTTTTATTATTGGTAGATGTTATCTATTTTACAGACAAATATCAATTTTAAAATAAAGCTACATTACAATGAAAAAGTATTTAGTTCTTTTACTATTTGTTATAATGCCTGTGGTTATTCTTGCGCAGGACCTTAATATTCCAAACAATATATACGATCAGGCTGACGACTACACAAAGTCAAGAAAAGCTTTTAACCGTGAAAGGTGGTTTTTCGAGCAGAGAATGTATCCTGATAATATTATTCCGGACGGTGCTTATCAGAAGGCTTTTGATGAAAAAATGAAGCTTCGGAGAGAAAGCGGGGTTTCCTATCCTAATGCAAACTGGACAAACCTGGGACCTACACCGGGATATTATTTTTCGTATGGAAACATTTCATCAAGAATTGTAACTGTTAAGTTTGACCCATCAAACCCGAATACAATTTATGTCGGTGCGGCTTACGGGGGTATATGGAAGTCAACAGACGGCGGGCTTAACTGGGTTTCAAAATCAGACTTTGAAGTGTCTCTTTCATCCGGTGCTCTTGCGATTGACCCAAGCAACACAAATATTATTTACTACGGAACAGGTGAAGCTACATACAGCGGTGCATCATATTACGGACGCGGGCTGCTAAAGTCAACAAACGGCGGAGACAGCTGGGCAAGCATTACAACCGGACTGCCTGCAAGCACTTACTTTTCCCGCATTGTTATAAAACCGGGCAATTCAAACTTTCTGCTTGCGGCTCTTGGCAGTTCAGGTCTTTATCGCAGCACAAATGCAGGACTTAACTGGTCGCAGTTGGTAAGCGGGAGATGCGACGACGTAGTTTTTTCTCCTGACGGCACAAAGGCATTCATTGTGGGTTCGGGTGTTCAGTATCATGTATCAACTGACGGCGGTGTTACTTTTGCTGCTGTGCCATTTACCGCAGGGCTCGGTACGCGCAATCATATTGCAATATGTAATTCTTTCCCTTCCGTACTTTATGTTTCAAAGTATTCGGGGTCAGCAATAACAATTTATAAATCAACTGACGGCGGAACAACTTATTCGCAGATATCCGTCGGAACAGATTTCAGCGGGTCACAGGCATGGTATGATTTTTATATGCATGTAAATCCTTTTAATCCGAATGTAGCTTATGTCGGTGCTATAGATATCTGGAGAACAACAAATGGAAACACATTTACCAATAATACAAACGGCTATTCAGGCGGTAACGTTCATGTTGATCAGCACAATATGGATTTCCATCCAACCGATTCTAATGTGTGTATTTCAGTTAATGACGGCGGTATATGGTATTCTTCAAACAAAGGCGATTCATGGATGAACAGAAATGCCGGACTTACTTTGACACAGTTTTATAGAATGACGTCTGACCCTTCAAACGCGAATCATCTTGCAGGCGGTACACAGGACAACGGTACACAAAGAACAACGGGTACGACTAACTGGGCTGCTGCATTCGGCGGCGACGGCGGAGAAGTATGTTTCCATCCACTAAATTCAAATTACGTACTGGGTGAAACTCAGAATAACGGTGTCAGAAGGTCTGTAAATAACGGAGAATCCTGGTCAAGTGCAACAACCGGTCTTACCGGTTCAGGTTCCTGGGTTGCACCTATTATTGCGCACCCTGATTCGGTTTCAATATTTTATACTGCAAGAGGACAGGTGTTTAAATCAACAAACATGGGCTCTTCATGGTTTGCAATTTCGTCCGGAACATCCGGGACAATACGCGAAATGGCAATAAGCAATGCCGATACGAAAATTATGTTTGCTACTTCCGGAGGTTCTGTGTATAAATCAACCGACAGGGGATATACATTCGTCTTATCAAATTCCGGTTTGCCGAATAAAACTATAACAAGCATTAATGTACATCCTGATTCTTCAGATGTTGCACTCGTTACTATGTCGGGCTTCGGCGGCAACAAGATTCACAAAACAACAAACGGCGGAGCGAACTGGTTCAGTCTTAACGGCAACCTTCCCGATTCACCCATAAATGACGGAATGTTCTACTATCCGAATTTTGCAACGAATATTATTCTTGCTGCAACTGACATTGGAGTTTTTATGACAACAAACAGCGGAACAAACTGGACTGAAATTGCCGAAGGACTTCCTAACACTGTGGCAATGCACATGGATTATAATTCAGCATCGGGTAAATTAAGGCTTGGCTCACATGGACGCGGAACTTGGGAACTCAACGGAACGCTACTTGGCATTACAAACTATAATTCCGAAGCACCTGACAAATATTATCTAAAACAAAATTATCCCAACCCGTTTAATCCATCAACAAAGATTTCTTTCGGAATTGTAAAACGGGGATTTGTAACACTCAAGGTTTATAACACTCTCGGACGCGAGGTTGCAGTACTCGTAAACAAAAACCTTAGTCCTGGTACTTACGAAACATCATTCCGCGGTGACAATCTGACCAGCGGAATCTATTTCTACAAACTTGTGTCAAACGATTTTTCTGAAACGAAACGTATGATGCTCGTGAAATAACACTGTGTAGCAAGAGTTGCAAACAAAGATAGATAAATAGCATAGATTATTAAGCGCAATGGACACGGCAAAGTAAGAACTAAAAACAAAGAAAAGATTTTACCACAGAGTTGCACAGAGAATATAACGGAGCGCACAGAGAAAAGACTGATCTAATGTTAAAAGCGAGAGATTTTAAACGCAGAGTTCGCAAAGGAAGCAAAGGTCGCAAAGAGAGCATGGAAAATTATTTAATCACTCAGGGTGTAATTCCCCGCAGCTTGCTGAGAAAGTTTTTGTAATGTAAATCAACAAGATACCCCGTTGCTTGCAACGGGGAGTTTCATTTTGTTAGAGGATTGAACATACAAATAGTTCCATTTTGTAAAAGGTAGCTTTTATTGCAACATTTTTTACGATAAGCAGAATGAATCTTTTGATAAAGAACAAAAGCCCGCTTTAGCGGGTTTTTTATTAAAAACTCTTCGATATAGTTGCTGTAAGTACAAACTCATCGTTATTTCCGTAAAGATAATATTTCTCTCTGTAAAAATTCTGCTCAGCTGTCAGATAAAAATCTCCGACATTCCAGAAAGGAACACTTGACGTAAATGATACTCCGAATTTTCTGTTTGTACCCCACTCGTTCGTGAAATTAAATCCAAGCGAGTTATTCCAGACATCAAACATTGTATATGATCCGAATATTCCAAAACCTGTCATGTTTGTGTTGAACATCGGTGTATTCTTAATGTTGTAAGTAACCGATGCCGATAAGGTCAATGGTATTTTTTTAAAGCTTATATCTTCCCTGAATGTAAAATCTACAATCGAGAAATATGCTGAGTCCTGAGGTCTGTTATCCGAACTCTTCGTTGATGTAATAAGCAGCATTGAATTAGCAAAGAAACTTTTTGCCGACAGCTTGTACCCTGACACTATTGAAAGAACATCCAGGTCGTTTTCATAATAAGCCGCATAAGGTCCGTTATTGAAAGAACGAATCGGCATGTATCTAACAGTTAAGTTTGCAGTCTTTTCAAACTTAAACTTCACTTTGAAATCGTACCTGTTCGTATAAGTTGTAATAGAATTCAATTCTCCGACATTATCGTTTTTGTGCTCATATCCTCCGTTAAACATTATGACATCGTCCAGTAACTCCTGGTCAAAATTCACTTTCAGCCGCATCTGCCCTTTCCCCGATATTCCTGGAGCACCGTATGAAATAAATCCGGGTCCTATAAGTTTGTACTCTATTCCAAGATTGGATTTCGTTTCCGGCAGACTAAACATTCCCTTTATTCTGTACATCAGGTCATACTGACTGCTTGTATTGGCATTCGTCAGATTTTCAAGAAACGACGGTATTTCGCCCGCTGCAAGTTTTGGTGCCAGCTTGTCCCGGGTTGTGACAGTAACAACTGCCTCGGATTCGAGTGATATTCTATCTTTTAAAAGACTGAGTCTTCCGTCAGCACCGAGCAGAGTGTTCTCACCCGGTGTGGGTACAAAAACAGGCGGTCCCAATGATGATGTGCTTGTTATTGGGTTTATTGTGTTTTCCCTGTCAAAAGATTTCATGTATGTGAAATGCAGATGGGACTTTTCCTTTTCACCTATGCCTATGCTTCCTGCGTATAGATTCCTTGCATAAACAGAATCTGGTATCGCATCCAGGTTTGCCAAGCCCGTTGCTTTCAGGTAAAATAATCCCGGATTGAATGTGAAATCAAGCCCCTTTACTTTAACACCGCTTACTGTATATTCAGTATAATTCGGATATGTTTCCCATATACCGATTTCCTTGAACATCGAAATAAATTTTATGTGGCCGGGTAAACTTTTAGTGTTAAGCTCGTTATCTACTGTTTGTGTTACCCTGTCTTTTAAACTTTTCAGGTCAAACAGTAGAGCAAAACTGTTTATGTTCTGCCTGTTCTCTTTTTGTTTTGTATCTAAGTATAAATCCATCTTGAATGGTATCCCGTACAGCGAGACTGTCGGAACTATATTTATATAACCGAAGTTTGCAGGCATCTCAGAATTCTTTGACTGCTCATTCTGGAAATTACTTCCAATTTTATAAGAAAGCCCGAATTCAAACGGCTTCGTGCTGAACATTGAACTCTTTATCTTACCGCCTGTTCCTAATCTGTTATTGTAATTGTTCTGTGCATTCGCATTCTCGCTTCCTTTTTCGTAGTCCTGAATACTAGATTTCAAAAGGCTGTCATTGCTTAGTTCTTCAGCGGTTAAGTCTTTGTATAAAAATGTTCTTATCTCACTTTGGTTCATTAGCGAGCCGTCAAAATAGGTTTTTACCTGCCATGCGTATTTCATTCCGTGAACAAACCTTCTTCCGACAAGAGGATACTGAAATAAATTTGTCTTTATGTTTTTCTCAACGTATGCAGCAGGATTTGATATTGTCGCATAATATGCAGACTGCCTGTTTAGAATCGTGTAGAATGAAATTTCATACGTGACTCTTACACCTGTAGGATATGGCGTGGGAGGAAGCCATGAAAACATCGGCTGGTATGTGAAAACTTCATCCATATCTTCGGGCATTATAAGCTCCGTCTGAGTTATGTTTAGTATCTCGTAATCGTTGCAGTATGAACCGAGTTCCGAATCGTCCGCAGAATTCCTTGCATAAATGCAGATGTTGTATTCACCGCTCTTAAATGTTCCTGTACTGTTTAAAGTTTTCTCAACATTGTTATCATATTTCTTAATGTCAATCGGACTTATTTCGGTAGCATTAACCTTCTTAGTACCAGTCGGCAGGGAAAAGCTCGATGTCCTTCCCTCTGCGACTTTCTGATTTGTTTTTAAATCAGTAACCTGAGCAAAAAGATATACGCTTACTGCAGGTCCGCTGTTAGTTAAAGTAACTTTCCATAAATTATCAGCTTTAAACTGAAATGGAGGCGGCTGTTCAAGGTAAACATTTACCTGTGCAAACAATTTTACCGATAGCAGCATAACTGCAGCGGCAATAAATAATATTTTCTTCATATATTAAATTAATTTTATTTTCACTCTTCATTCTTCATAAAGCAAAAGATGTACTTCGGTTTTAGGAAACAAAAGGAGCGGGTTTCTCAACCCGCTCCTTATATCCTATAAACTTGCTTACTTCGGCCCCTCTTTTCCGCTGAATATAACAGTTACCTTACATTCACCGCAAAGTTTCTCACCGCAGTAAACTTCATACATTATAGTATAAGTGCCCGCAGGAAAATTATAAGAGAAGCTGTTGCTGTTACCCGTTCCACTCGTTATAGTCTGACCTGATTTCTTCACAGTGTATTGATATTTCGGTACACATGGAGCAATGCAGATATATGAAGGTGCTGTGATAGTAGTCTGTCCCGCGTTTACCGTTTTTATTATCTTAGAGTTGCATGCCATAGACGTAGATCCGACTTTAATTTTTCCTGTCCATTTCTTGTCGCATTCGCAATCTTTTACATCTTCGCATTTTGGTAAATCCGTACATACTTCTACTTTGCATGTATCTTTTGGATATTTTTCCTCTGTGAAGCTGAATATAAAGCAGGTTTTATTTAGCGGCTCTCCGTTTAAGATAAACGTGGAACCCAATGTGCTTGTCCCCTGATTTAAAACAGTCGGAAGATTTGGTGATAATAATGTAGTATTGCTTGAAGTAATACTGTTCAATGTAACTAAATTACTGCTTGGGTTATTAACATCGAATTCTATGTAGTATATCGGGTTACCCTTTTCGTCTTTGCTCTTGCATTCAATTTTAATTACTTTCACCGTGAAATTGCATGGAACTTCAGGAGGATTGCAGACAGGTGTCGTGACGCAGACTGTGTCTCCATGACAGCACCAGCTGTAACTCTGACCTACGTGCTTGTAAATTGCTGTTTCAAAGCATACATTAACTCCTTCTCCAACTCCGCTAATGATTAAAGATTGCGGTGCCGAAATCCCATTTGGTCCAATACTTACATTCGGGAAGTTCGCTGGTGATAACGATACTCCCGAAGGAGATATCGGATTAAGCATAAATCCTGTTGTTGTATTATTCGAATTATTCTGTATCTGGAAATTGTATTTAAAAGTACCGTTTGCCAGACATTCAAGTGAGCCGTTTATTATCTGTGCACAGTTGTTTTTCGGTTCTTCACGTGGAGGACAGATTGTTGTTAACGTATCAACACAAACGATTTCAGAGTCTTTAATCCATTCGACGAGAATCTTTTGCGGTGACGTGGTAAATCCTGCCAGACAGAAATTAAGTATGCTGTTTGAATTACCCACCGGGATAAATCCGCTTGAATGTTCGTACTGTATCTCATTCGAAGGAAATATGTTCATCGAACCCCATCCGCTTCCTGTTGCTGTCCATGTGCTGAACATCGTTCCTGTCTCGGTTCTTAGTTTTACCTGTGTAAAGTAATTTGGTGTTGCGTTGTTTAACAGGTTCAGGTCGTAACAACAGTTATATGGGTCGCCTGTTATAGTTGCGCTCACATCTTCGCAGATGCATGATGGTGTCGTTATGCACAATGTATCATAGCACCAGCAGCAGTTATCAGGACTTATGTATTTCATGAGTACGCAGATGTTCGTGTTTTCTTCCGCACCGCTTATTACTGCAGTTAAAGGACCTGAGGTCTGATTGCTGCCGAGTGCAGGCGATATTGTTGTTGAACCCGGCGTTATCACTGCTCCCGTGGGAGAAAGAACCGTATATTCCACAACTCCGATACTGAAATTGGAATTATTAGTTATTGAATATGTTAAATTGTAATTACTGCCGTCGCAAACGAGCGTGTCCTTAGTGAAAGTTACACAAGGTATGTTGCAATTTACAGTAACCGTGTCGGTGCATATTATTGTATTGTCATTTTTCCAGTTCACGACAATCTGCTGTGGACTCGAAAGAGTCGAAAGACAGAAATTAAAGAATCCGTTAAGCTGTCCGCCCGGTACACCTGCATTCTTTTTTACAGTATAATTTTGAGGACTGGATGATGTGTACATATATCCCGTATAGCTGCTTCCGAGACTTCCTGAAACGAATGTGTTTTGTCCGAGCGGTAAAAATTCTATTGTATTAACACCCGTTAAATTTTGCGGTTGATTTAAATTAATTTGACCACAGCAGTTTCCGACGGGTGAGGGTGATACTGTAGCGTTTAATGAATCGCATGGATTCGATGAACCCGGAGGCTCATTGCAGTTCATTATACATACGTTGTCAATTAGAAATTTTTCGTTACCAGACGAGCCGCTCATATCAACTAAAAACATTACACCTGTTACATTGCTTAATAAAGTATTCCAGTTCGTGCAAGTATCTCCGCTATTAAGAAGTTTCCATGTGCCTTCTGAGCTGGTAGGAAGGCTGCCATTCACGCATGGACCCAAAGGTGCGCATATATGTACCCAGTCCGAACTATCTTGTACGGAAGTTGAAGCTGTAAAGACAGCCGCTATTTGCGGATTTGTACCCCAGACTCTTGGCTGTGTTTCGTCAAAATTCTGCACCAGATAAATTCTCGGATTAACAACCATTCCAGCCGCATCTGTAATTAGTTTAAAATCATAACACAAACAATTTCCAGTAAATTGAGAGTAATCACCTGAAAAGTTTACTTCGTTATAAATAAAAGTACTTCCGCTCATGTCTGTTACTTTAAGAGAATAAGTGGAGGGATTTATTGTTGACCCCGGTGATAGAATGATAAGATTACTTGAAGTGTTAATAATTGATCCCTGGTTATCAGTGTAAGTTATCCAGTTTGAAATTGTGTTATTCTCAAAATCTGTACAGAAACTGCTTGGAGTAGTTTGACCGCAGTTTATATTCAGAGTATCCATAATATTCGAGAATGATTCGCCGCCATTTGTTGACCATTGAATAAAAACTTTAAAAGGTGCAGAAGCACTTGTAAAACAAACTGTCCCGTAATTGTTTGTTCCTGCCTGAAAATCACCGAGTCCTTTCCAGAGCATATTATTTGTGATTGGCGGCGCAGCGGGCATTATACTGCAATTTACGGGACTTGCACTTTGAATTGTATTAGTCGGCAGAGTCATTCTAAATGCATCATACGTTAGCGTTCCAGTAGTGTTGTTCACGTTCACTGCAAAGCAGCAGTTTGCCGCTATTACGGGCGTGAGTGTAACAGTTATTTGTCCTCCGCCTGATACAATCATAAATGCTGAAGTTTCGCTTATGACATTTCCTGCACTGATTTGCCAAGCATATCTTTTTCCCGGCTGAAGTTTTGCACCTGTTGAGGGATATGTGAAACTTGTGCTTCTTATATCCTCTTTTTCAAAAAAAGCTTTGTTTTTTAATGCTGCCTCAGGTGACTGGTCGCCCTTTATTTCAACAATCTTTATTTTGTATCCGCCCTTAAGATTTCCCATTACAGCCCATGTGAAAATCATCGGCTCTTCAGTGTTTATTTCTGATTTATTTTCAGGGGTAAGTAAACTCATTTCAATTTCTTGTTCTATCTTTATTTCGTTGTCTTTACAGTCGCTTCCAAGCTCATCGTTTGTTCCTGTTTGTTTTGCATAAACGCATATAGTGTAGTTCCCGTCAGGGAGAGAGCCTTTCCTCATAAGTGCATCCTTATATCTGTTATCCCTGCTCGGGTATGATACATCGGGTGTTTTTGGCAGGTCGCTGGCTTTAAAGCGTTTTCTTTCGTTTGCCTTTAGCTTTATGGGTACAGTTGTAGCAGATGCTATAAGACCTGCCTTTGATTCATTCAGCGTGCCGTACAGATAGAACTCAACATCACTGTTTGAAGTGTTGTTCAGTTCAATGTTGTAAAGGTCCGCGATACTCAGTTGGTTTGGAGGAGGCTGCTGAAGTTTTATTTGAATTTGCGTTTGTGAATGTACAGCCGAAGATATAAATATTAATAAAGCTGATACGATAAAAATACGTCTGAATAATAGCAATGAAGCAAAATTCAGTGTGAAGTATGTAAAGTTGTTTTTCATGCTTTCCCGTTTTAGTTTAATCGATCTATAAAACCCGTATATAATCAGATTTTAGAATCCGATTAATATAGTCTTCTGATTAGCATTTGTCAAGTTTAATCAGCAAAGACCTTCCTCCTTGGTCAAATATAAAATTGAATTAATAAATATTCGTATTCAAAAACTAAACGAGGATACAAAATGTGTTATTAAAAATCTAATGTCAACATAAATCGAATGAATCAATATAATTTCTTTTTAATGGTCTTCAAGTTCAAATTACGGTGACGGTTTCTTATTCTTTTTACGAATTTCCATCGACAGCAATCGACAAAATTTGACAGTAAAGAATATTAAATATTTAGAGACTGATTAGGAAACAGGATTTAGAGCAGTAAGAGCAGTAAGAGCAGTAAGAGCAGGAAAAGCAGTAAGAGCAGTAAGAGCAGTAAGAGCAGTAAGAGCAGTAAGAGCAGTAAGAGCAGTAAGAGCAGTAAGAGCAGTAAGAGCAGTAAGAGCAGTAAGAGCAGGAAGAG
>Ga0172380_10005660_pt1 | contig 15001 bp, 2 predicted proteins | sample Leawe162metaG_FD_119747 | JGI IMG/M metagenome (GOLD analysis project Ga0172380, IMG submission 119747) | Leachate microbial communities from a municipal landfill in Southern Ontario, Canada - Leachate well 162 metaG | ecosystem: Engineered > Solid waste > Landfill > Unclassified | place...
AACCATCTAAATCTACATTTTCTCTAGCAGTATTTAACCATTCATTTCTAATAAGTTGTTTAACATTATCATCCATAGCATCAATGAAATACATCTTACCATCTTGTGAGTAGTTTAATAAGAGAGGTTTTGCTTTATTTAAGGCAAATACTCTATAGAATTGATTTTGTAATGCAATTTGTTGTGTAGATGCAGGTATGGATTTATCCTCATAAAATCCTAGTCTTTTTGCTAATACTGAAAACTCAGGATATTGTTTTGATAGATCACGAAGTTTACTTGCCATATCATCAACCCTAGTTAAAGTAGCTAAATTATCTTGTAATACTCTAATAGTTTGAATATATCTTATTGTGGACTTAGTTCCTAATTCAGATAAGGTTGCTTTCTGCATATTATTAACTAAAGTAATAGAAGGTAATCCAGCTATAAGCATTCTAATAGGATTATCTATTAATTTACTCATATCAATTTGATTACTTTCCCTATACTCTATACTTTTATTAGTCTTATCATCTCCTTCTTGTTCATTAAGATCATCAATAAGATCATGCATAAGACGTTCAGAACTTGCTATCTCAATACCATATTGTTTTAAGAAATTTTGATGTTGTTTCTTAATAGAATCAAAGTTTGTTAATATAGTTTCTGAGGCTTTATTCTTCCTACTATTTGCAAGATATTGTGCTTGCATTTTAAGATAGAGTTGATCTATACTAACATCTAAGTTAAATATAGTATCAGGATCTAATCTATTTCTAGGATCAAATAATATTTGAAAGAACTCATGGTTAAAATCCTGAATATAGTGCATTGTCTCTTTTTCAGTTAAGCCATTGGTAGTTCTTTCTCTATTATATGATTCTCTAAGATTTTTAACATTTTCTGCTAGGACTTCGTCCTCAATAGTAAATGTATCAGTAGTTCTGATTTTATTAAAAGTATCTTCAATAGTTTTAAACCCTAAAATGCTTTTAATATAATCAAATAATTTTTCAAACCATGTTCTCGTTGCCTCGGACCCTTTATTAAATACATAACTTTCAGGACTAAACATATATTCTCTAAACTCTTCAGCTAAGAATTCTTCAGCTTGTTTATCTGTTAATTCTTTACCAAGACGTTTTCTAGCCTCATTATAAAGGGAAGTACGTTCTTGATCTGATGCAAATAATAATGAATAAGTATGGTATGCCTCATGGTATATAGTTCCAACAACAGCCAAGTCACTTATAAGTACTTTTCCATCTCTAGTTAATCTACCCCATGATCCTTCTATAAGAGATTGTTTAACTTTCTCTATTGGTATCTGCGGATATTTATTTTTAAACCATTCTAACTGTATCTGAAATTCTTCTTGTATATAATTATCAATAGTTTCAATTCTACGATTAATTCCACTTGATTGATTTTCTCTTTGATATATAGAATATAATTCTGCTTTAGCATCATCTCCAAAGTTTTTAGACATGAAATCTTTCATCCCTTGTTCATATTCAGAACTATTCCAAAGGTCGTCAGCATTAGAATATTTTATATTACTAATAACTGCACCTTCTTCTGCTGTATCTATAGTAGCATCTTTAGAAGTAACTAGACCAGTATCTTCTTTTTCCTGAAGTTTATCACGTAAAGTTTTCTTACCTGCAGGTTTTTCTTCTGTAGTTTTACCACCTTTTAATTTATTAAGTTTATCCTTAATACTTCCAGCTTTTGGTTCTTTAGAAGATGTACCTTCTTTAAGTTTACCTAATTTATCTTTAATACTACCTTTATTCTTATCTGTAGATTTTGGTTTAGCTTTTTCAAATTTTGTACCTACAGCAGATAATGAAACAGATTGATTTAAATATTGTGGATCTTTTGCATTATCTAGTGGAGTTTCAGATGGTTTTTTAACTAAAATAGTTCCTTTAGGTATGCTTACACCCTTTACAGGTGTAAATAAGAATCCAGCATAACCACCTTCTTTAGCTCCCCAAAGTTTGGTAGTTATTTGTACATCTTTGCCTTTAATTGCAACTTTATATTCAGTGAATGAGGTTTCTTCAAAAGAATCTTCATCAAAGTTCCAATACTTTTCACCTAAGAAAGTTCTTAAAGTATCTAAGCCATTATCTTCAACTAAATCTCTTGCTAATATTTCATTATTACCAAATATTAAACTTCTAAAACCAAATTTAACTTTATCTTTACCATAATATTTAGTAAAGAATATTCTATGTTGTTTATTTTGAGCATTAATATAAATAATCTTATGGAGATATTTTTCAACTTCTTCAGAATCTTTTGGATTAGTTGCTAAATATCTAATAATATTTAATACTTCTTCTACGGAGGCAGTTTCTTCTAGAGTTCTAGGTTTAATTAATTCAGCTCTATTATTATAAGTTAGATATAAATATCCACTCATAAGACCATGTTCTGCACCACTAATTCTTCTAGTTACTTTATTACCATAATTAGATTTTTTATCCTCATTACGAGTTTCACCACGTCTATCTCCAATCTTATGAATATTAAAATTACCTTCAATTTCTTTAATACTCTTAGCACCAGTAGCTTCTAATACATCTAATTCTTCTTGATTATCATAATTCTTAATCCCAGGATTAATTCTTTTAATATTAAAGTAGTAGGAATCTTTAGTCATCTTATCTCTAAATTCTTGATATTTAGGGAAAGATTCATCAAATTCTTTCTTAGCAAAATCTTCAGCTTCCTTCTGTTGTTCTTCAGAAGCTGGACCTTTTATTTTATATTTATCATTGAGATATTTTTCCTCTAATTTCTTAAGAGTAAATCTTGTAAATTTCTGTATAGTCTCTTTTTCTTGTGGAAATGAGTTATATAGAATATAAGGAGTTTTTTCATTATTATCAATAACTTGTTTACTTACTAAAAGTGGTTTACCATCTTGAGTATGTACAACCATTTTAATATCTTTATTTGCTATATCTTGATTGAACTTTGGAAGAGTCTGAAGTTTATCATAATTAGCCATAACATCTACACCAGCAATTTTACCAGCATAGAATTTTAATTGTTTTCTAATAGGGTTATCTTCTTTTAACTGTCCAACTTGATCTACTGTAAAAGAACGAAGGATATGTTTTTGTTGTTCATCTTCATAAGCCATTTTATTTACAAAGATATACCACCTAGCCATATCATCATTTTCTGGATGCTGTTTTAAATCTAATTGATTACCAGTAGATACTAACCAAGACTCCATATCATAAAATGGATGTCTAAAATCTTCTTCATATTTTAGCATAAAGAGTTTTTCTTTCTCACGTAAGGTAAGAAAGTTATCTTCAGGTGAAGTAGCTTTTTTAGTCTCAGGATCAATTAAATCTTCAGTAACTCCTAAAGTTTTAGAAAGTAATTCTAAATAAGTCTTTTGATATCGTTTATGTAAAAGTTTATATAGTTCAGAAATAGTTTCTAATTCAACTAGACTTTCCCTACTTGCAGATATATCAACTTTATTAGTATTAACTTCTTGTTCTTTTTGGCTTATTAAATTACGTATACGTTCAATATTTTGTGGTAATATACCTAATGCCTCATATTGTTCTTCAGTCAATTCTACATTAGCCATATGATTAGCAAATAAAGCAACAACCTGTTGATCTATTTGGTCTCCAGTTAAATTAGGATTATTTTTAATATTGTTGAAAGCATCAGAAATGCCAAGTACATTTGCAAAAGTAGTATAGTAACCTTTAAGAGTACTATATAATCTTTTTAAATATACTGTAGAATCTTCTAAGGATTTTTCATTATTATCAATTAATTGTTGTGAAGTTGTAACTACTTCATTAAAGATATTATTTAAAGTTTGAAATGCCTTTACATAATTACCATCTTGTTTAGCAAGTGTAATTTGATTTACAATTCTTGCTTTATTTTCAACTAGTAATTGTTTTCTATCTTTAAGATATTGTAATTGTTCACTAGCTTTACCCAATTCATTTTGTAATTCATCAACAGCTAAGAACATTTTCTTTCTATTCTCACCATTCTGACGAGCAATCATAACTAACTGTTTTCTGGAAGTTCCAGTTGCAGTTAATTTACTACCAGTCTCACGAAGACTCTCTAATTCTTTTTCAGTAAGATCTGATATACGTTGTTTAAGTTCATTAACGTATTCTCTCTGAGTTTTAACATCTTCTTCAATATCACTAATTAATTTTCTTTGCTTAACTAAAGAGTCTTTTAATTCAGCAAGCATTGCCTTATTCATTCTTTCAGTCTGAACTTCTTGTGCTGACTTAGTTATATTAACATCACTAATTTTGTACGTAGTACCCTTATAATTTAAAGTTTCATCTTCATTAAGGAAATAAATAGTATTATCATCTACATTTACAATTCTACCTTTATCATTTTCTGTTTTAATAACTTTAAATTGTAAATTACCTGTATCTGTTGTACCAGCAATAATTCCAGAAATTGTATGATTCTTACCATTAGAATCTGAATATATAACTTCAAGTTCACCAGAATGTCTTGCAACAGTTCTTATTAATTCTTTTTTATTATTTAAAACTTCCATCTCTTCCATAATAACTGCTTTATCCCATAGTGCAGTCATTTTAGGACCAAGAGGTAAACCTTCTTTAATCTTTTCTATATTAGGTTCTTTAGCAGCTTTTTTACGTTCTTTAAAGTTATTAAAAGAATCAGTAAGCCATTTTTTAGTATATAAATTAGCACTATATTTACGAGATTCTTTTAAATTTTTTTGATGTGCCTCTATATCTGCAATAGTCTTTTCTACAAATTTCTTATCTAATGTAGATAATTTATCACCATTTTCTTCTAATGATTTTTTTAATTCAGGAATTAATTTATCTGATAAGTTATCTTCACCAGAAGATGTAGGTATTTTATCTGAAGCTAATTTATTTCTTAATTCAGTAATTCTATTATCACTAAAATTAGTCATGACTTCTTCAGATAGTTTATTAGCTTTTGCTAAGTCACTAAACTCAGTAAATAATGCTTTATCCTCTTTAGATGGTTTTAAATCCATCATAGCAAGATCATGAGTATTATTTACCCTATCATATATATCTTGAAATTTAATAGCCTTTTTCTTAAGATCTTCTTTAATCTTATTTACATCACCTTCTACACCTTCTCTTGCAAAGTACTTAGCTTCTTCATCTGCTCTTTCATCTAAATTTCTTAGAAGAGCAGTAATACCATTTTCTTGTTGAATGAATATAGACATATATCTATAATCCATCTTTTCTTTAATTCTTCTAAAACCTTCTTCATTTCCAGTCCTAGCAAATTCTATTAATTTCTGTTTTTCAGCATAATCAATTAACTTATCTTCTGCTAATGCAGAAACCTTATCAGGATCAAGTTTATATCTACCTGTTTGTGGATCAATTACAGGAACAAGATTACCATCCTTGTCAGTTTCTTTAACTGCAAGATCAGCAACTGTTTCATGTAATGATAAGTAGTTTCTATCTAAGAGTTGTTTAAGACCTAACATTTCAGGTCTATCTTTTGCTCCAAAGAATTTAGTAAATGCACTAGGTTTATTAGCTGGAGCTCCTTCAAGTATTCTTTTCTCCGCATTTTGCTGACGTATAGAATGAATTTGAGACATTCCACCACCCATAACGCCTCCTAAGAATATTGATTTCTGCATATCAGTATCCCCAAGATTATCAATATAAGTTTTAGCAACATCTATAAGTTCATCTACAAATCCTTGATCTGCTTGTTCAGGATTATTAACTTCATTTTCTGCATGTTTAGAAGCAGCGAACTGCATACCTTCTTCATAGAAACCCTCCTTACCAACTCCTTCTAAGAAAGTTTTAGTAAGTTTACCTGCTTTATTCCATCCAGATTTTGATGCAACTTCAGATAGTTTCTTACCAGTAGTAGGATCAAGAAGTTGATCCATAATACCTTTTTTAGTAAGTTGCTCTGCACCATCTTTTGCAGATCTTTTAAATATATTAATATCTTTAAATAACCAATACTGGTCTATAGCATTAGAAACTAAAAGAATACCAAAGTTTTTATTTAATACATCAACTGCAGCATCTGCTTTATTTCTATCACCTGTCTTATCTAATACATTTCTAAATGTTTCACCACTCTCTGCACCTGATTCAAATATTGTATTTACTAAAGTAGCACCAGTCATATCAATAGCCTCAGCCATTCCTCTAGTTGCCATTTTAGTTGCATCTTCCATACTCATACCAGCCTCAACAAGTTTAGCAATTTTAGTTCCAGGTTTTATTAATCTTGCTGTTTTTGCACCAAATCCTGTAGCTTTAAGTGCCTGACCTGGAGCAAGAAAGGCTAATAGAAAACCTATTCCATCTGCACCTTCTGTTGCCCAGAAAGAGGTAGAGAATATGTTTTTCATTAAACCACCATTCTTAACTTCATCACTAACATATACAGGTGCTACAGCGTTTTTGGTTGCTTGTTCTGCTGCTTGAATACCACGTTGCCAGAAGTTATCAACCATCAAATCAATCTTGTCTGCATCAAATCCATTAGCACCCCAAGCAATAAGTCCTCCAGCATAACCAGGAAGTTGTGCTATTTCAGAGGCTACTTTAATACCTATTCTAGGAGTCATGTAAGCTAAACGTTCTAAACCTGATTGACGTTGAGCCGCAGCATTTTCAAGATTTTGAGATGGATCATAGTTTACACCAAAGAAACGACTATAACGCCTACTATCAGCATTACCATAATAAATTGATTCATCTAAAGGAGAGGTTTTTCCTATAATAGGATTTTGTGATTTATATTTAGAAAGATCAGACAATAATCCTTCCATCGGATTAGAACCACTATATTTCTGATTTAACTCTTCCTGTATCTGCTTTGTTTCGGGATATAATGCCATTTATTTAGAATAAAATTTATCTAACCATGAATAAAGTATTTTAGCAAAATCAGAATTTTCTCCTGCAAAATATTTATAAGTATACAATGCTTGTGCTATATTTGGATCTGGACTATCTCCTAAATCAATTGAAATTTTAGATTCTAATCTTTTCTTATCTGTACTAAAACCACTAATTCCAAAAATAACATGTTTTGAATTAGGACTTAAAGCAATATTTGTAATAGTCATTTTTTGAGTTCCATCCATATTTGCAGAATTACGTTTACTTTCTCTTCCAATAAAAGAAGTATTAGGAGGTAATTTTTCTCCTATCATATAAGGTTTTAAAGCAGTTTCAAATTGATCTTGAATTTTAGTAACCGCACTAATACTCTGAGAATCCATACCTGGAAATACATCTACTATTTTAAAAGATCTTATTCCTAATGGAGTACCTTTTGAATCTTTATCTTGACCAGAAAACCATGATTTAGTCCTTCTATCTAATTCATCATTTAAAGTTTTAGATAATGGATTTAATTCTACAGAGGGAAAATCTCCACTAAGACCAGTACCTTTATCACTCATAGATGATGGATTTCCTAATTGAATTACATCTGCAAAAGTTTTTATTTTACTACGTATAGAATTGTATTTTGGATCTTTTAATACATCTTGTAAAATATCATTTTTATAAGCAGTAATCATACTATTTTGTTCTTCTTTTAAACCCTTCTCTAGTTCAGGGGTATTTAAAATACCTGCATCTTGAATAATATTCATTGGTTGGGTTTCTTTACCTGCTATTTGTGCACGTTGATACGCATCTATATAATCAGGATTCTGCATATAATTTACATCTGCCTTACCAATTGCTTTATAAGCACCTTGAGTAATAGCATCAACTACTGCATCCTGATTTGGAATATTACTAATTTCTGGCATAGAATCTAATACTTGCTGATACATCATTTTACCTGATGGAGTTTGTAAAAATCTACGAACATCCTCTGGATCTCTTAAACCATTCTGAACTGTAACCTTCATAAACTTTTGGTCTGCAGTTAATTGTGGTTCAGGAGTATTCATTAAAGTATTTGCAATAGTCCCAAATACTGAGGCACTATTTTCTACAATATCATTTCTATTTATAGGTGTAAAGTCAAATGTCTTACCTTGTTGCCAATCTTGAAATTTTACATCAAATGGACTTGATGTTGATAAAAAGTTTGCACCCAATTTCATTTTGGCATCTAAATAGGCCTTACCACTCTCAACTTTTTGTTTGTTAAAATGATAGAATGGATTAGTACGTTCTGTGCCTATTTGTTTAGCAATTTCATTAGCAGCTGCACTATAATCACCATTATACTTATTCTTAACTAAATCATTAATACCTCCTTCAAAAGATTTTAACCTATTATTTAGTTCTGCCATATCATAGGTTTCCATTTCACCTATACGAGCAATTTCTTGTGCTTGTGCCATTTTCGCAGTATCAAAACGTTCTTGACGTTTTTCAGTTGCTCCAATAAATTGTCCTAATTCTTGTGGATTATACATAGAGATGATACCTGAATCAGCAGCCTGTTGTTGATAGGCTTGTTCAGGATTAAATTGTTGACGATAGTAACGAAGTGTAGGGGATAATGCCATAGTTATTTATCTTTTAGTCTAACTCCAGGTTGTCCACCAACTAACCAATCTAAGAATTTCTGATCTTCTGGTTTATAAACTTCCGCATTAGGAGCAAGCATTTTTAGTGTATTATAATTTTGTCTATAAGCTGCATTATCTTTCGCATAACTTGCAGCAATTCTAGATAAGTTACCTAATGGATTCATTTGTGCCATTTGTGCTCTATAAGCATTAGACTGTTGAGTATTAAATAATCCTTCTTGTGCAGCCAATTCAGCATTCATCATATTAGCTTGTTGTCTCATTTGAGCATTCGTATTTTCCTGATTCATTAATGATTCAGCATTTTGTTGTCCAAGTAGTCTATTAACACCTGTATTTGCAACATTAGTATTAGTAAAAGTTGCACCAGCATTCATACCTAGACCTCTTGCAGAAGTAGCATTTACTGCACGACTAGTTGCTGCATTTCTATCATTAGCAACTCTCTGTGCTCCAAGGTTAATTCTTTCTGCACCTACTCGTGGTAACGATACATCAGTTGGTTTAGCTTTTTTCATTGCACTATAATCTGCTAAACTACCTACTGCACTTGCAATATGTCCTAATGGACTAAGTGTTGGATTATATTGTCCAGATTCTGCATTAGAATTAACTGGTGTAGTTAAAGAAGATTTTTGTAGTCCAAGATTTTGATCTGGAACTAATGGATTTATAGGAACTTTACTTGGTGCAGTTACTCTATTAATATCTGTAGGAAGTTGTGGATTTGATCCTATATATTTAGGTAATGGACTAAAATTTAATTCTGGAAGTTGATAACCTAAACCAAAATCATTTAATCTAGAAGACGATTCTAGACCAAATATTCCTTGATTAATTTTACCACTATAATCTTCTCTACGTCTATTACCTAAATTCTCATTAGAATAATAATTAGGATCTAACCAACTTGGTCCATCTCCTCCATAAGTAGGTAAATCTCCACCTTCTTCTCTACTAGGCATTCCATGAGCAACTGCCTGAAAGTATTTTCTCTGTTTAGGAGTAAGCTTTTTACCATGTGCTGTTCCATCTTTAATCATTTCTTCAGCTTTATGTTTAGTTAATGTTCCACCATTTTTAAAAATGCCTATAGCATCCTTAGTAGAAGTTTTAGTTTCTTTAGCAAATTCTTGAGCTTGTTGTAAATTATCAAACTGCTTGTCAACTGCTATTTTTAATAGCGGATTATATTTATACTCACTAGTTGATTTATCTAATTTATATTTATTAACCAAATTAGTGGCTGGTTTTGCAAATCCAAGTGAGTCAGAATAAATATAGGTGCTATTAGTATCTGGGTTGAATCGTGCGACTTCATTATTTTCAGTTAAGGCTATTGGTTGATTATTTGATAATCCAGTTGGATTACCTTGTTCGTCAGTAAATATACCACCATTAGGTCCACTATGAGATTCACCTTTATAAACTGTGAATCCACCTTGTTTAGCTACTGGCATATAAGATTGTTGTGGTTGCATAGTTGATAGTCTATTATTAACATCTTTATTAAATTGGTTTTTTGCTAAACGAGTAGTATTTAAACTATTCATTCTACGTTGTTTGTTAGAAGCTCCAAAAAATCCACCTACTCCTCCAGCTATTCCTCCTATTATACCCCCTACTACTGTTCCTAAAACTGGTACTACTGATCCTAATGTAGCACCTGCTGCAACACCTTTCAAAGCACCTTTACCAGCAGCAGCTCCTTCATTAATATCTACATAACCTTGGTCTCCAGTATATTGATCGGGTGTTGCAAAAGCATCTATAGTATTTACTCCTAAATCTGTTGCCATATTAAGAGGATCTATTAAAGTTCCTCCAGTTGCATAGTTTTGATATATTGGACTACCTATTTTAGTAGCATTTCCACTACCTTGTTGACCTGGTTGCCAATCTGTTGCATAATTTTGTAAAGTATTACCTAAATAAATAGGTTGTGGAATTATTGGAGTTGGTTTTTTATTACCATCTTTAGCTAAAAAGGTTTTACCCCAATTATTAGTACTACTTATACCATTCTGTACTCTTAAAAAATCTGGATTAGCATTTACTAAATTAGTAACTTGATCTAATGAATACTTACTAAACTGTGATCTAGATAAGGTATCAGAACTAATAACTCCATTTCTTACCATACTATCATACATATCTCCATTCCATACTACAGGAGACCATGCACCTTTTTTATTAAGGTTATATTTAGTTGGATCTCCAAGAAGTCCTCCATCCTCATGTTTCCATTTTTTAGCATTCCTAGCAAAATTTGCCATTTGCCTAACATGAGGGTCTTTAGAATGTAACGCCTCTGTTGTAGTTTTACCAGTACGTTTTTTATATTCTGTAAAACGACCTTTATGTGATGGTTTAATATTGATTGCCATATTAATTTATAATAATTATACAAAGTTATATATTATTTTTATATTATACAAGTATTTATACTAGAATAGTCTAATGATATTTATTAGATTATCTTATTTAATCTTTGTAGGTATTATATCAAAAGTAATAGGATGTACAACTAACTTTCTATGATTAGACGTTTGTACAAATCTAAATACTGTTTTTATAAAACTATCCCTTAATCTACCTACAGTTGTAGGCTCTAAACTATCTCTTAATACATTTAATCTCCAAGTTTTAAATCTTCTTTTTAAATCAGTATTGCTAGATAAAGTTAATTGTCCCGTATCTTGATAAGTATTACTAACTTGTAGAGTATCAAAAGTAATAGTAGTTTCATCTACTCCAGCAGTTGTTACATCTGTTAACCATTCTATAATAGGAAAAAACATAGTCTGGGTTTTATTAGGATTAGCAATTAACGTTAATGAACTGGTTTTATGATCACCATAAAATTCATTGTAATTTCCAGCATCATGTAAATAAAATATAGTAGAATCTAATGATGATAGTAAATATTTATCAAAAGTTATAAATTGTTGTACATATACACCACCATTACTTAAAGTATAAAATCCAGTAAAAGCATCTATATATCCAGAGAAACATAATGTATTAGTTGTACTAGGACTAAATAATACCTCTCTATGCCTCTTGTCGTAAGCTGAGATCAACGATATATATGGAGTGGTCTCATGATATGATCTTAATCCTTTCGTGTCAGAGAGAGGCTCTATTGAGTCTGTAATACGATATATACCATTATTTAAATTATCATAGAAATATAAACCTCCTTCAGTAGAAGTTATTGCTTCATATATTGATGTTCCGTTTTTCTTAGTTAAATAATCATATCTACTAAGTATTCCACCAGTACCTACAGTTAATGATGCAGTATTTTGAGTTTCTACAAGTTCTCTTTCTAGAATTGACAATACTGATATTCCTCTATGTTGAAAAGCAACTAGCTTATCATTACTATTAATTAACCTTGTAATAGGTCCATATTTACCTTCTAATTGTAAATAGTTATTATATTTAAATTTTAACCAACTATCAGAGTATTCCCCATTTATTTTAACCTCACTACTACTAACCATAGTATCAAGTTCTGAACTTTGAGTAAAATCAAACAATCTACTTGGATATAATTTAGATATATCAGGAGTTGAATAAACAGAATTATATCTATATAAATCTCCCATCTCAGGATAATTATTTGGGAATTGTGATACTCCAGTAGATTGATTTTCTGCTAGATAATATCCACTTGCAATTGCTGTAGTAAAATTTTTATTTAATTTATCTAATCTATATCCTAAATTAATTTTACTTTCAACTGGAAAAGTTACTAATACTTGTCCGGAATAACTATCAAATTCAGCATGTAAATCAAAAAATAATTTCATAAATGCAAATGGACATATATAAACATCTCCACCATAGACAGAGTAAGTTACAGGGGCTCCTAAAGGTAAAGTTGAATGCGCTGGAGTTGTAGTAAATTCTCCCATTTTTATATATGAGTTATAACTTCTAGCTGTATAGGTAGCACCCCCATAAATAGAATATGCCATATACTTTCTATAATAACCATACATTGCTTTTTCTTCTCCAGCTCCTCCACCAGAGGTAATATTTGTAAATATACTATTAATTCCAAAAACTAGTGTTGTTCCTTTATAAGTCATTTCTGGATTATTTACAGCAGTCTCATCATCATAACCTCTAGCTGTATACCCAGTTCCATTTACAGTATGAGTAGTTGGTGATTTTGCTTCTGGTAAAGATATAAAACCATCAGCTATGGAACGTCTCCAGTCAGTAACAATATTAGTATTAGTAGATGGATAAGCAGTTACAGTCATAGCTGATACTGAATATATATCACTAAATGTTGCAGTTATTTTACTTTGTATATTATCAATATATCCAATTGCTTGTATAAAATCATTAGTAGTATCAATATTTAAACTTTTATTTATTGCAACTTCAGGACTTATAAAATCTAATATTCCTCTATGCATAGTTCCAAGATTACTAGTAATACCTGCAAGTTGAGTTACAGAGTTGGCATTATAATCATATGCAGAAGTAAGTTGATAAGTACTATAAGTAGTTCCTTTTATTGCACCACTAGCACTAGCCTGATGTGTTGGACTTATAATTCCATTGGCTTTTATTGTACAATCATCTTCTGTTCTCTGTACACGTACAAATTGAAATCCAGATAATTGTTCTATTAATCCTGGATAATCTGTTTCAATATCATCCCAATTAATACTAAATTCAATACCTAAAGCTCTTACATTCATAATACCATCAGCATCTATACCATCTACAGGACAAATTTCATATAAATGACTATGAGTAACTCCAGGATCAAGAGCTTCACACATCTTAGGCATACGAATATCAGCAATCCACTTAGTAAATGAGGGTCTTCCTTTTAAATCATAGAAATCAATCCCAACTCTATATACTTCGTCTCTTTGTAGAGATGTATAATCTAATACATTTTGTGGATTTTTATATCCAGAATCTAAAGTTCCTAATGATGTTACTGTTGGGTGTAAATCAATAAGTTCTACACTTCCAGCAATCATATCATGATAAGTAAAACCATATGATATATATGGACCAGTTCCACCAAGATCTGTAATAATTGGTGGTATAGCTCCAGTAATCCTCTTATATTTAAATTCGTGATCTGATGTAATTATTTCATCATTTGCAATATTATTATAAGTATTTATACAATCATGATTTTTAGGGACTATTGTAAAATCAGGGCCACTTCCACTATCAATTACTACTTCTCCAGTTAAGTCTTTATTAATAACACATTCTACTGCAACTGAAGAGCTCACGTAGGAATAATTATAAGTGTAAGATAAAACAGATATTGCACATTTATCATAAGAACCTGGATATGCAGGAGTTAATTCAGAAGGTAGATGAACTCCATATCCTGTTCCCCATATATTTAACCAACCATGATTAGCATCAATTGGGGTATATAAGAATCCAGTCCAGTCTGTTAAATATAAATTATCTGCCCATGTTCCACCTCCAAATTCATGAAACACTACATTTATAATAGTACCATTAATACTTGAGATACCTGTTAAAGTTCTTCCTAATCCAGTAGCATGTTCAGGAGCACCAATTTTTACAGTAATATTCCAGTAAGAATCATCTATAGATACTAATGCTGGTGTTGTGTCAAATGATGAAGAGCCTAATCCAGGAATATCTGTAATAGCATGAGGATCTGTTGATGCTATTAAAGTATCTGATCCATACATAGTACTACCAGTATTAGCATATCTCCATCTATATGCCCTGGTATCTAGAAAAGTATTGTTTGGATCTAATTCATATACAAGACTATCTATATCAAAAAATTCTTCAGTTATATTTCCAGCAAATAAATAATTATTTTTACTTTCTATAGTCTTTGGAATAAAATCATTTTTAACTGCCTGAAACTCTTCTAAGATAAGTTCCCCAATAGTATTACCATAATCGTAGAATATTGGATTGTTTGAAGATAACTCTTGTTCAGCAACTATTCTTACCGTAGGAACATCTCCATATATTTCATAATCTAAAGCTACTAATCTAATACGATTAAATATATTAGAAGTCCCAGTAGTCAATGTAATTGAAACCTTTATATTTTTATTAACAATAGTTTCTATTTCACTTCCAGTAAAATCATTTTTATCTGTTGTGCTATAAGTGGTTACATTATATAAATTACTAGGAGGAGCGAACATTGTTTCTGAACCAGCAACTGAATATAGTTGATATGAATATTGTACTCTACCAGTTTTTAAATGACCTCCAGCTTCTTCAGTTAATGTGTATGATCCATAAGTATTATTAGGTGATATTTCTAATAATTCAGGATCTAAAGTACTTAAATCATTATAAGTACTGTTATAAATGGTATTAATATGCCTTAAGGAATTTAACCCATCTATCCAATAAATTTTTTGCACATTACTATTTTCATAATTA
>Ga0172380_10005661_pt1 | contig 15001 bp, 11 predicted proteins | sample Leawe162metaG_FD_119747 | JGI IMG/M metagenome (GOLD analysis project Ga0172380, IMG submission 119747) | Leachate microbial communities from a municipal landfill in Southern Ontario, Canada - Leachate well 162 metaG | ecosystem: Engineered > Solid waste > Landfill > Unclassified | place...
GCAGGCGCTCCATTCCCCTGTCTGCCAGCTGTAAGTTACATCCGGTATCGCCGTGAAATTTTGGTTAGTCATATCTCCTGTCAGGCCGGAATATGTTTTTGATGCCGGAGAAAAAGTGTAGCCGGTTTTGCTTGGGGCGATTGTTCCGGTCCAGGTGGAAATGATATTTTCAATCTTATAAAAACCATTACTGTCTGTCGTTGCAACACTACTCGAAAATCCACCAATGGTTACTAAACCAATTCCTAATCCATTTTCATCTTTAACGTATCCGCTTATGTCGTAATACAAGATCGGCTCATAGGAAATGGGCTCCGAAGACGCGGCTATGGAGTGATCGGACAAAAAAACAAAAGCGGAAATCGCGAAAAAAGTTAAAGTTGTTAAAAATGTATTTTTCATTCTCATTTTATTGGATTTTAATGCTTATTTTATTTAAAAATAGCAATTTACCGGTCGAATGTCAATAAAAAGGCCGCATCAAAAAAATGATGCGGCCGAGTGGGGGGTGTTAATTTGGCTTACAATTTTTACAATTTATGTGGTCAAACACATACGTTTTGAAAAAATAAAGTCTTTGTTCCGCTACAAAGTCGTTTAAATCAACGAGCGGCACTGTGCAGGCGCAATCTTCATAAATCTTCAAACAAGATTGGCAGAAGAAATATTGTGCCTGTTCAGGCATCAAGCCTTTAATTAAATCGAAATGCAAAAAACGACTATTCATCATTTCTCCCCAAATTAAGTTATGATATTTTTTAAAAATATCTGGTTTTATCCATGTTATTGGATTTATTAAGCCACCGAACAGTACGATAAAAAAAATACTTTATTTTTTAAATTTTTTATTTAAAATAGCCAAATTAAATCAAAGTTAGCACATTATAATGAAAAAATCAAGTTTAGATAAAAAAACTTTTAAACCCTGGAATACTTCCTAACGGCAAACAGGGTTGCAATCATATTAACCAAGCTTGCGCCTATGAATTGGGTTCCAAAAATCAGGACTATGTTGCCATAAAAGTAAGCCGGCAAATCAACGTTGTATCCGACGAAAAACGCCTCCAAATACGGCTGAAGAAGGGAGAGAAAAGGATAAAATAGCAAAGCCACGGCAATAACTCCGAGCAAGGCGTAAATAATGCCGGAAAGCAGATACGGCATCTGGATAAAACCGCGAGACGCGCCAACAAGGCGCATTATGGTAATTTCTTGTTTGTGCGTATAAATAGTAACTCTGACTGAGTTATAGACGACCAAAAGTGTTATAAAAACAAAAAGGGAGCTTAAAAACAAAGCGGCATCGGTCACTTTTTTTGTAATTCCGTTTATCTTATCAAGAATCAACTTATAATTGGCAAAATTCCTGGATTCGATTATTTCATTATCAATCGCGTTTAAGCGATTGATTAAATTATCAAAATCATCCAAGCTGGTAGGCTTAATAACAAGAGTCGGGGTTAAAGGATTAGTGCCGAGCTCACGAAGCGAATCAAGTATCTGAGCGTTGTCGCTATGCTTTTCTTTGAATCTTTCCAGCGCATCGGCTTTTGAAATATATTCGATCTCTTTAACTTCGCTTAATTTTTCCAGGTTTGCCTTTAACGCCAATATCTCCTCTTCTTTCGCGGATGATTTCAAAAACAAATTGACGTCAATCTTCTCTTTTATCGCCTCCACAGCTGTATCGCCGACCACTTTGACAACCAAAAGCATATTAACCGTGAAAAGCGCTAAAATCAAAATTATCAGCGTAACCAAAGACAGCCAGATATTCCTAAAAATATCCTGGAAACTGAATTTTATTACTCTGGCTGTTGATAAAAACATATTAAAAAATCAAATCTCAAAATGCAAAATGCAAAATTTTATTTATGCCTGCATTTATTTTTTTTAAATTTTAAAGAATATACTTACCGATTGCCTGGTCGTTGATAGCTTTGCCGCCTTCAATCGTTATAACTCTGCGGCGCAAACTATTAACAATTTCGCGATTATGCGTTACTAAAATAACAGTCGTTCCGAATTTATTAATCCTTAAAAGTAATTCAATAATCTCATTGGCATTAATAGAATCCAAATTGCCGGTCGGCTCATCAGCCAAAAGAATTTTCGGTCGATGCACTAAAGCGCGGGCAATAGCAACGCGTTGTTGTTCACCTCCGGAAATTTCCTGCGGATATCTGTGCATTTTTTGCTCCAATCCGACAATCTTCATAACATGCGGAACTATCTTTCTGATTTTGCTTGGACTGCCGCCGCACACCTGCATGGCGAAAGAAACATTTTCAAATAAAGTTTTCTTATTTAAAAGCTTGAAATCCTGAAAAATAACGCCGATTTGACGCCTTAAAACAGGAATCTCCCTTTGTCCGATATTCGTGATATCCCATCCGCCGATAACAATTTTACCGTGAGTTATTTTTTCCTCCCCGATTAAAGTCTTAACCAGCGTCGTCTTGCCGCTTCCCGATTGGCCCACTATCGAAACAAACTCGCCCGGCCTGATATGCAGGTTGACGCCTTGCAAAGCCTGGTAGTTCCTGGGGTACATTTTTATTACATTGTAGCACTTAATCATATTATGAAAATTTTATTTTTGAGCTATAACTTTTTCTCCGTATCTGATCAGGATTTCATTTTCATCCAGGCTAAGCTGTTTGTCGCTTGACCCGAGCGTAACAACAATAATAGTCTGTCCGCCACCAATCTTCACTCTTGTCATCAAGCAATATCCTGCTTCATTCAAATAACCTGTTTTAGAACCGATTATATTGAATTTGTTTGAAGTTATTAATTTATTCGTATTCTTAAGGCGATGAAAGTCCTTAGTGTTCACAGTGTAAAATTCATATTCTGCCATTGTGCTGGCTTTCTGGATTATCGGATTGGTAAAAACATTTTTCGTAATCAAGGCATAATCATGGGCGGTGGTAACATTATCCGGCGCTAATCCGGTCGGCTCAATAAAACGCGTAGAACTCGCGCCCCATTCATGTACCGTGTCATTCATTTCTTTTATGAAATCTGGCCTAGCCAAGCCACTGACACGAACTAAAGATTCCACTGCATTATTGGCCGAGCCGACTAGCGCGGAATAAATCAGATCCTCAATAGTTAAAGTCTCGCCATCATCAACCTTCAGCCGGGCCGATTCCCATTCTTCGCACCATTCATAATTATAAAGCTCATCTTGCCTGCTGTATGGAACAACCCTGTTCAAATCCGGCCTGGTGTTTAGGAACACCTTGATTGCCACCAGCTTTGTCAGACTGGCTAAAGGCATAACTTCCAAAGAATTTTTGTTATATAAAATTTTCTCTGTTTTTTCATCAAGCACGATTGCCGCCCTAGAACTTATCAGAGGCTTGCTGGAAGCGGCTTGCACCTCAAGAGACGCCTCGTTCGCGCCGGCCGTTACCACCCTGATCGGTTCAACCCTGACATCTATGACGCCGTCTCCCAAACTGGCAATTTTCCCAAAAGCAACCTTGTCCAAATCAACCACCCTGTCAGGATGCAAGCTTCTCTGAGGGCCGTAATCATTTATTGTAACATCGACATACTTATTATTTGCCGTGTTAAAAACCCTAATCAAAGAACCGATGGGAAAATCAGGCGAAGCAGCGAAATCACCGCCCTTATGCGAGTACCAGCTCGCCCTGCCGACTGTTAATATTTCCGGATTTGAAAAAACCGCTATCCTGGCATAAGGAAGATGAATCAAAGAACGGACAAACTTTTCATTTGGAAAATCCTGCGTCGGTAATGGGCGCCATGCCAAAAAATTCTTGTCATAAAAATAAACCTTCTTCAGATTATCATCTTCCTTCTCGTACGCGAACTGGATGTAAAAAGGCTTATGGTTGTCGTAAGCTTGCTTGTTTAAAAATTCGAATTGGTAAATCTTGCTTATTCTTTCCAAGTTCCAAGGGGAATTCATTTTCTCGTTCAGCTGGATTATCTTGACGGGGGTGGATGAACTTAGGATTCCCGGAACCAAAGACAATTTAAGGTCGCCAAAACCTTCTACCGTATAACCTTTGGCAATCGTTTTTTTGTCTAATATTATGGAATATTCTTTATTTTCCACCCCTTCAGCCAACGAGGTGCTAATATTTATTAAAAATAAAAAAATAAAAAAAAGTAAAATTCTAAAACTGTTTTTCATACACAATGTTGATTTATCTTCAAATTTATTATAACATAAAAAATAGATTCGCAAAACCACCAAAAATCAGTCCAAAAATCATTCAAAATTGCCGAAGTAGCTCAGCTGGTAGAGCAATCCCTTCGTAAGGGAGAGGTCGTGGGTTCGACTCCCGTCTTCGGCTCAAATAAAAAGGACACAGTTTTGCTGTGTCATTTTTATTTGAGTTGAAGATGTGCCGGTCGAACCCAGTTGAGCAACATAGAAAATACGCGAAACATGAATGTATTCCTAATTTTCAAACAAAGAAATACAATGTTTAATGACGGGGTGGGTCTTCCGACCCTTCGACTCCCGTCTTCGGCTCATATAAAAAGAGCACAGTGTAACTGTGTTCTTTTTGTATGAGATGAGACGTGTTAGCCGAACCCAGTTGAGAAACTGGAAAAACCGAAAGAATATCATTAACAACAAAACATTGGCAATAGCAATAAATATGATTAATGACGGGATGAGGCTTCCGCCTCTTCCCTGCCTGCCGGCAGGCAGGGACTCCCGTCTTCGGCTCAAATAAAAACAATTTATTTTATATTTTTATATCAATCCCTTCAACTCCAAGCAAAGGAGCCTGACTATTGCATAAAAAATAAATAAAATGTATAATGTATAATATAAAAAAATAATTGATTAATAAAAAATATGCAGAAAAAATATGGCCAAAAAGTAATTGGAACGTCAATTATAGCCGCTTTCATTATTTCCTTAACCTTAGCTGGCTTTTCGTTTGCCCAGGCCCAATTCATGGATAACCACACTTCAGTTATCGACGGTTTAGTAGTAGATAAATCAACAAATACCGTAACACTATCAACATCTGGGACAGAAGATTTTATTTTAACTATTGACAGCGGCACCGTATTTAACAAGAACATGAGTTTTGCCAACGTCCTTATTGGCGGTACAATCAACGCAACAGTGAGAAACATCAACGGTGTAAATGTTGCCAAAGTAATCAGAATCAATAACGCAACGGGTTACGGATTCGCCGGCGAAATCGTCCAGATACATGATTCAAAATTTGTAAGCAAATCAGCGGCAGAACAAACAATTACGGTTAAAAGCGAGCTGACAACAATCACTTTCCACATCACCCCTTCAACCAAATTTATCAATACATCTTTTGACGAATTAACAGAAGGCAATACGCTGCAAATCCATGGAACAGATTCGGGAACAAGTTTCTTGGCTCAAAATATAATTCTACAATAACAACTTCAATATTTTAAAAAAACAGTTCATTTGCTGAGCTGTTTTTTTTATTTCAATTTATATAAAATGATATCTGCATCTTCATATATCTTATCAAGCACTTTGCTATCTTCCAAGAACCCATATCGCTCATAGTCATCTATCTTGGCCAGTATGACATGGCTTATGCCTTTATCGTCCAAAAATGACCTCATATCGTCTAAATTTTCCATTCCCTGCACTATAGAGGTCATATATCTATCCCACTCGCCCTGCTCGGTTTCTAAGAGAAAAACGTTATCTAAATTTCTCCCCTGCACTACCGGGAAACTAAAATAATTTTTTGCCGGATTAGCAATTTTTTTATTGCCGGCAAAATTTAAAGTCGGATAACCGTGCCAGGGAAGAAATAATACATCCTGAACGCTAACATCATTTCTAAGCATTTCTTCTACAACTTGCCATCCTTTTGGATATTGATAAGTCTTGACTTGGCTATTAAAAGCGAAAAACATTCCATAACTCATTAGAAATGGCAATAATATTATTAAACCGACCGCGGTATTATTTAAAATTTTCTTCTGTCTGTCTTTAACATCAAAAATTGCAAGACGAACAAGACCACGGGCGCCGAAAGCATAAAAAAATGCCAGAAAAAATACAATCACTCCTGTTAATTTAGCCGTCTCTCTCAACCCCTTGAACCCGGGAAGAATACAAAACAACAGTTCAACTAATTTTCCCGTAAGCTGATTAGCAAGACCGACGGCTACTAACAAAATCGGTAAAAAAATCAAGGAAGCGATATACCCGAAAATTTTTTTCTCTTTATACATAGCAACAAAACCGTAAACAGATAAACACAAAACCAGCAAAGACACCAACCACCACAAAGCAAAAAAATCTTTAGGCAAAAAATATATATCCTGCCAATAGCCATATAAAGACAAAGTATTGAAGAATGAACCAAAAACAGGATCGGCACTGGTAGTAAAAGTCTTAAAATCATTAAAGCTGATTTTCGGCCACACGCTTTCCTCTCCCCAAAAAGAAAAAAGCCAAAATGAATTCACCGTCAAAACACCAAGCAGAATAAAAAAGAAACCTTTAACAAACGAAGGTGTTTTTAAAATCCTAAATTGCTTATTTTTCCAAAGAAATACCAATCCGCAAAATGTCAAAAAAAGATAAGTAATATACGCCCAGTGTAAACTAAACAAAGGATAAATGGCTAATAAAAGCCCGAGTTTTACACTTGCCTGTTTTCCTGGATTCTTAAAAAGTTCAAAAAGCAACGAAACCGCCAACGGGAAAAAAACATAACCGAGCATAACCAACCAATGACCGGCCAAAAATCTTTCATACATCCAAGGGTTTACCATATAAAACAGCCCGCTAGCAAAAGCCCATTCTCGCCCCAGCTCATTAAATCTGGCAAAACGATACATAAAAACCCCCGAAAGAAAAAATATCAAAAACAAAATAAATTTCTGTATGACCGGAACGGGCAAAAGAAAACTAAGAAGCTTAATCAAAAGTGTTAAAACAAAACCGGCATTAACGCCGCCAGATAAATAATCTGAAAGCTGGATATGCGGTGTCCAGGACATATCAAGCAAAAATAAAAAACCGGGCTGAAAAAACGGCCTCATTATCAAACCCGCAATCAAAGCATACAAAATATACGCTACATACTTTTTCATAAACAAAAAACTTTATAACTTCCCCCTCTCTCCCCAATATTCACATATCTGCCGTACCACGCCAATCACCAAAAAATAATACGCCCAAACCGCGACTTGTTCAGCCCAAATTTCTCCGCTGAATAACATGTTCTTGTTGAATAATACCAAAAGCATCGGAATGCAAACCAAGCAAACCAAAGCCAAGGCGATAGAAACGCGAGAATCTATCTGCCAATAAATCATAGCTAAAATAAAACCGATAAAAAATAAAGGTTCGCCCGGCATTCCATACATCCAACCAACTACAAGAACATACAAAACTATACCGACGACTCCTAGCCAGTCGGTATAATTCAAACGTCGCCAAAACCGTATCGCCAAAACCCCGACATCCTTCGGCACTAAAATGTAATCCTTAATATTAATCATAGCTATATTAAAGCATTATAAACTTAAACTCTCTAACTTAAAAACTCTCTAACTTAAACTTTAAGAACTTTATTACTTTCAACTCTCCAACTCTTTCACTCACCTGCTTTCTGTACACCATCTCACGGCCGTGAGTTGGTGTTAATCGCTTTACTCCTCACACCTTCCACTCTCTAACTCTCTAACTTAAAAACTCTCTAACTTAAAAACACACCTGTTTTCTGTACACCATCTCACGGCCGTGAGTTGGTGTTAATCGCTTTACTCCTCACACCTTCCACTCTTATACTCTCCACTCTCAAACTCTCTAACTTAAAAACTTTAAGAACTTTATAACTTTCTCACTCTCAAACTTTCCATCTATATACAAAAAGCTCGCTTAAAAAACGAGCTTTTTGTTTATAAATTCGTCTTTAAGAAATTTTTTGTCTTAAGATTCTAGACCCTCCGACAAGAAACGCTAAAGAAAGAAGAATTAAGAACAATTCTTTTATATCAAATCCTGTGTCAGCTAAAACTGAAACCGCTTCAACTTCGTAATCATCTGAAGCAAGCATAGTTTCGTGGTTCACAGCGCTGACCTCTGTAGTGTTTGAATAAACGCCAGCCGGGGCGGTCTTGCTTACCACTGTCTTTACCTTGATTTCTTTTGACGCCTGCGGTTCTATGTCGCCCAAATTCCAGGTCTTGTCTGTTCCTTCAAATTCAAGGAAGCTAAGTTCTTTGGGCAGGATATCTTTCAATGAAACTTCAAAGGCGGTCAAATTTCCAGTATTTTTTACAGTAATAGTAAACTCGATTTCATCACCAGGTTTTGCAGAATCTTTATTCGCTACTTTGGTAACTTCCAAAACAGGAGCACCCTCTTCGCCTAAAACTTGTATTTCATCACTGACAGGGGCTTCATCGGTGGTAAGCGTTAATTCTATGCCGTATTTTGCAGGGGAGGCGGTGGAAATAGGTCTAAAATAATAAGTAGTGCCTGGTTCTAAACCGCTTATAACCACAGTATGTCCTGTCACCTTTGGATCTTCATCAGAAATTGAAGTGGTGTAAGTATATCCAAAATTCGGATCGCCCAAAACAAGCTCGGATACAGAATAGGAATCCGTGTCGTAAACAACACGAGAAGTTGCAAATTTATTAGTCTGCCAAGTTATCGTATAAACGCCATCGCTTTTAGAAATTCTCTCATTAAAGATTATCAGCTCGGATGTCACGGATCCGCCGCAAGAACCGCAATCATCGCAACAATTGTTAGCATCTTCGCCGGCATCGCATACTCCGTTTCCGCAAATCGGAAGACTTAATTGATAATTATAAAAATCTATCAACAAAGGCTCTTCGCCGGTAAACTCTTCTATATAAGATGTTCCGCCGAACGCATACCAAGTGTCACGAATTTCTTCTTCAACCTGATACATTCCCGGTTTTACGTTAAAACAATATTCGCCAGCGCTGTTTGTGTATGCGGTATCAATCAATGTAGAAACTTCGGAAACGCTATAAAGATCTATTCTCCATCCATCAATTACTTGGTTGTTATTACCGTGGTCATATTTATGCCCGCAAATCATCGGGTAGTTATTAAAATCATAATTTCCTCTTGTCTCGACTTCAGGCAAAACTACGGTATAATCGCCCTCCGGACTGGATTTTTCCCAACCGAATCTCTCCTCTTCTGAAATCACATAAGAACCGTCGCAAATATTATCAAAGGAATAATAACCATCTACGTTAGTTGTGGTGGAAGCTTGGTATTGTCCATCGTCACTAGCCAAATAAATAGTCCATCCCTCAACTCCACCTTGAGTCATTGAATTATATTTGTATCCCTCGACTACATTATCGCAGTCATTCTTTGGCGCGTTAAAGGCAATACAATTATAAACCCCGCTCCAAGTCAAATTCTTAATAAGATCATAATTATCATAATTCACGATATCATCCTCGCAATAAAGCTCGGCGGAATAATCATTTTCTCTTGCACCATCCGGCGGATAGGTGTATGGCACATAGCCGTCCTGCAAAACTTCGCGCACCCAAATCCCGTTTTCTCCGATTAAATCAGCTTCGTCAACCGCCATAGAAATCATGCCGTTTGAACTTGTGTAACCTTCCATGGTTTTCCATTGATTATGTTCCAGGCCGGTAAAAGTATTCGGACCGCAATATTTAAAAGGGCAATATCCCGTTGTGTCAGTGCCATCGGATTCGCCGACCAAATCGCCCATTGATTTGTGCACGCCGTCGCCAACCGGCAATTCTTCGTCGGTATGGTTGTATCCCCATTGGAATTGCCAATCATCATCCAGCCAACAAACCGTTTCTTTGTTCAATTCATTAATGTTTGCCACGTATGTTTCCGCGGTATCGAATTGGATTCTTTCCGGTTCGCCGGGAATCAATTCGACCTGGCCCCAATTAGGCAGATACATTTCATCTTTACACACCACTTTAAAAGCGTTAATTTTTACGCGTTTTGGCGCATTAAAAGCTACGCAATTATAAACACCGCCTTCTTTAACATTGATAACATGGTCAAAATTATCATAATTCAAAATATCATCATAACAATAAAGTTCGGCTGTCACATTATCTTCACGAGGTCCGTCGGTTGGATAAGTAAAAGGAATAAAACCATCCTGCAAAACTTCACGCACCCAAACGCTTGATGCATCCTCTATATCGCTGACAGTTACTGATGTTTCTCCATTTGAATCGGTTGGTCCGAAAGTCTTCCAATCGCTATATTCCGTGCCTGTGTAAGTATTCGGCCCGCAATACGGAGCACCGCACAAACCGGCTGAAGTGGTGCCATCTGCCTCACCTACAAAATCACCTGATCCGGCCTTGTCAACGCCTTCTTGACCAGTCTTATCATCAAAGCCCCATTGAAATTTCCAATCTTCCTGCAGCCAGCAAACATCTCGTCCATAAAAATCATTAACGCGAGAAACGTAATCTGCCGCCGTATTACTTGTAATCAAATTCGGTTCATTATACGGATCGTTACTAATCAATTCCACTTCACCCCAATTCGGGAGATAAATTTCCGACTCGCAAACGACTTTATAAGCTTTGATAGTGATTTCTGAAGATTCTTCAACTTCACAAACAGGGTCATTTACGCAACCGCTGTCATCGCAGTCTACTAAACCGTCGCCGTCGTTATCAACTGCGTCATCGCAAACTTCATCCGGGGTCGGATTTTCGCAATCATCGGTTTGGGTCGGGTCAGTATCATCACAATCTTCGCCTAAAACTTCTTTTTCCGTTAAATCGGAACAAATTTCATTGACCTCGCCGCCTGTGCAATAGCAGAATTCGCCTCTAGTTACGCCGTCATTGCTTTCATATCCATAAAATTGATAAAAATAATCTTCATCCTTATCAACATAACAACAAAGCCTGTCTTGCATGCCCGAGTTAGTGTCATTGCAATCCGAATCCAAACAACCGGTTCCATAACCATAATCATCTCCATCCTTATCGATGCAATCGTCAACATCATCACAAATTCCATCAATGTCAACATCAGTGGTACAGCTTGAACCGCCTCCGCATGTATCATTTTGAGCACCCGGGGTGCCAAGATCGCCGCCACCGTAAACTGAGGTCGATTCACACCAATTTTCACCTGCGTTATTATCTAAATCAGAATCTTTTAAAAACATCGAAGCGCCGGTCGGATCCGGGAATGTTGCTCCATCGTCATAATTCACCCTGTCGATTTCCGTTCCGCAACACGTAATTACAATTTCATCATCAGTATTTCCGATATCGATTCCTGCATACTCATAATCAACTGTAACACCTCCATTTGAAGCAAAATCCGCGTTTCTGGCAAGCACTGCATAACCGTCCGCCGGCACTACTAAAGATGCGTTTATCGTATGTGGCGAATCACTGCCATTATCACTGATTACGCATCCATTCAAATCAACGCTTTCCGATCCGGCATTATATAATTCAAACCATTCCCCGTCTGTATCATCGACAACATTGGGGTTTTGCATTATTTCATTAATAACGATACTTGTCGGTGCGGTGCATACTTCATCTTCGCAAGTAGCACTGCATCCATCGTTATCAATATTATTTCCGTCATCACAATCTTCATTGTCAGACTGCAAATCGCCATCACCGCACCAAGTGCCTGCTACATCATAAACATAACAAATGTCAGAGCAATATGTGCGGTCGCCGGAACCCTGGACAAGATCCCACACAGGATCCATAGTTCCTTCCGGATAATTAGCAACGCCATTATCGCAATCCTCATTATTTTCCGGCTGATAAACGCCATCACCGCAAACCGGAAGCTCAGCCCGCGCTTCATCGACGTTCGCGAACAAGCCGATCATTGACATATTCAAAACCAGGGTAATCATGACAAGGATATGGAATATCTTGTACAGATTTCCCCTTTTTGTTTGTGTTTTTTTCATAATTTTTAACGCTACTTTTTAAAAAGATATATAAACTTACTATTAATTATTCCACTAAACTTGACTATCTGTCAAGGCGCTAATACAAGCTAATTATTTTTTCATCATCCCTAAAAAAATATATCGCAAACGCAAATACGAAATTTTCAAAAATCGCCGATCCCAATAACAGAAAAAGCTAAAAAATTCAACCAACGACCAATAAAAAGGATTAAGATAAGTGCGCGGATAGCGGAAATCATGATGAAAAAATTCACTCAACCTTTCGCCCTGTTGGATGGTGCGGGACTTAAAATCATCCATTGAACTGTAAACATCGTGCGTTACCACAGCTTGGCCGGCGCGCATGGCCTTATAATTATTTTCCGCATATTGGATAGACAAAAGCGTATCTTCACCCCCTTTTTTACTCCCAATTCCGCTAAATGGGAGCATTTTTTTTAATATTTCTTTTTCGTAAATAATGTTGCTATTTTCAAAAAATGTAATAATTTGATCTTTTTCAGAGTGCGGCCGCGTATGTCGAAGCACATAATGAATATCTTTATCGCCACGCACCTCTTCCCTGCCCATCACAACCGCAGCCTTGTTTTTTTCCATCACTGCGACCAATTGCTCCAACCACTCGGGTTCCGGATAGCAATCGGCTGACAAAAATCCCACCGCTTCATATCGTGCGTTTTCAGCACCCAAATTAAGACCGCTGGTATAATTTATATCTGGATTGGAAAATATTCTAAGCGTAAATTTATCCTCAAATTCTTTAACAATCTCAATTGTTCGATCATTTGAACAGTTATCCACAACTAAAACCTCGTCAGGCAGCCGACTTTGCAGCAAAACAGCCGACAAACATTTGCCAATATTATCCTCCTCATTCAAAGTCCTTATCACCAAACTAATTTTCATTTTAATTCACACACTAACTCACGGCCGTGAGATGGTGCTAATTTATTTACTTAAATTTTAAATTTAAAAAAAATGTTCTTTTAACTTTTTTTCATTATCAATCCCTAAAGCCGTAATCACTCTTACATATTCCTGAGCTGAATACAAGTAAGACAGCTCAAGAATCGCTTTTTCAAAGGGATAAGGGGAAACAAATACGCTGTGCTGGAGTTTTAAGAATTTCAGCTGGCGCAAATGGCTACGTAAAATATCACGAAACGGACGATCTTTTTCCGGTATATCAAAAAGCACGATTCTCCATTTCCCATCCCATTTTTTGGGTTTTTTAAATTCTATTGAATCACCAAACAATTTTAATCTTTTTGCCTGCATTCTCCCTTTCTCTGTGAGGACTAATTTAAACGAACCATCGGCAAGAACCTTTTCTTCAATCAACTTTTCCGTTGAAAGACGAGCAAGAGAACGCTTAAAACTATACTCATTAACGCTCTTCCATTCATCTCGCATTCTTCGCATAGTTTTATAATACTGCCAAGGAGACCTGGACAAACTTAAAACAACACCGCCCGCAAGCGCAATCATAATCTTCTTCTGTATTGGCCCGTATTTATACATATATCAATATTTATATTTATATTTATATTAACATAAATATCTTTAATCTCAACACCATCTCACGGCCGTGAGATGGTGTTAATTATTTAACTCTCTAACACTCTCACTTTCTAACTTTAAGAACTTTATAAACTTTATAACTTTCAACTTTCAACTTTATAACTTTTCCCCCGCGCCATTTAAAAAAATTCTATTGCAACTTTTTCTTATTTTTTTCCGGCAATAAAAAATTCTCTTTTGATACTACTTTATTCCCGGTTAATTTTTCAAAATCTTTTTTCGCTTTACCGGCATATCTCCCACCCTTGACCGCGGCTTTGGCATTTTGGGCATATTTTTCGGCTTTGTCTTTTTCAGCCACATGGCGCGTTGACAATTCCGCCAATGAAGTAAATATCAATTCTGCTTCTGTCATATTGTCGCGCAAATTATGGCCTTTTAAGCTTTTCAGCACTTTATGTTTTTTTACGCTTATCCCCGACCATTCCCGATGAATAATGTTTGTCAGCCGTGCAAATTCATCTTCTTTGCCAACACCATGATCGCTCCAATAATCAGTTAATTTATTCCTAATCTCCTGGCCACGCATCCTTTGTTCAATCCATTTTACAGATCGGCCTAAACTTTGCCAATTATCGCGAGCGCGATTCAAAGAAATTTCCGGATCAACGTTTTCTTTTAATCTCTCATATCCTACACGCGCCAACCAAAGTTTGAATGACTCGGCTTTAGGGGAAGGAATTGACTGTATAATTCTCAACGTTATTTCAACATCAGCCACATCTGTTAAATATTTTTTCCCATCTTTAGCCATCAATTTCAGTTGGTGACATTTTGACACCGACTCGCTTCCTTCCTTTTTTAAACGTTCTTTTAATTTATTCCAATATTTTCTAGCGATTTGGAAATTAGCTTGTTCTGTTAGAATACGAACCACATCAACAACGCTAAAATACCATTTTTCCTCCTTTTCCAACCAAACTCTTCTTACCGGATCTTTTTCAAAAATTACGATTGTTTTTTTATTTTTTTCCTCCATATTTTTAAACTAAATAATTACAATATAATTATACACGAACAAAAAACGAAAATCAATATAAACTTTACAAACTTTATAACCCTCCTAATCGGCGGGCATGCTTTCAACTTTATGAACTTCCCACTCTCTCACCACCTAACTCTTTCACTCGCCTATTTTCCACACATCATCTCACGGCCGTGAGTTGGTGTTAATTATTTCATCTTTTTTTCTATTTCTTCTTCCTTAAACAGCGTAAAATATCAAATACCCGATACACCCGACAAAAGTAGTCCTGAAAATTTATTTTTTTGCAAATATCTAATAACCGTGTTATAATAATTGACAAATACGAAAATTATCTATACTATATAAAAATAATTTTATTATTATTTTCTAAACATATGTTAAGTTATTCAGTGGAATTAAAACCGCAAGCCGAAGGTGGCTATACCGTAACCGTTCCAATTTTGCCCGGTTGTATTTCCGAAGGCGA
>Ga0172380_10005663_pt1 | contig 15000 bp, 26 predicted proteins | sample Leawe162metaG_FD_119747 | JGI IMG/M metagenome (GOLD analysis project Ga0172380, IMG submission 119747) | Leachate microbial communities from a municipal landfill in Southern Ontario, Canada - Leachate well 162 metaG | ecosystem: Engineered > Solid waste > Landfill > Unclassified | place...
AGGTCACAGAGCAAGCGTTGGCAGAATGCAAAAAGGTCACAGAGCCAGCGTTGGCAGAATACAACAAGGTCACAGAGCCAGCGTGGGCAGAATACAAAAAGGTCACAGAGCAAGCGTGGGCAGAATACAAAAAGGTCACAGAGCAAGCGTTGGCAGAATACAAAAAGGTCACAGAGCAAGCGTTGGCAGAATACAACAAGGTCAAAGAGCAAGCGTGGATAAAATTATTTTCCATTAAAGCAAACCGAGTTCCACATTTACAATAATTATTCTTTCACTTTCCCAACTAAGAGGTGTAATAATGAAAAATAATAAAGTTGCGAAACCCCTGCATCAAATTACTTTTGATGAAAAGAATGTATATGCCGATGGAATGAAAATCGGCTATCACTTCCCGGACGGAAACGGTTACTATGTAAATATAATCGGAAGCACCTGCAAAGGATTCGCTTGCAAATATATCGCGATGCTCTGGATAAAAGGATTCGCCGAGAGGCATCTTGCAAGCGTCAGAAATTATTTATTATCCAATGTGCGTCATTATCCAACAGGGAGATTCGTATGAACGCCTATCCCGGAATATTAATAATCCTGCTTGCAATTATCGGTTCAATGTGGAATGATAATCCAATGCACAGAACGGTACCGTGCTAAGCCGTGGTACTAAAAAGGATAATTAACCCTATAAAAAGGCAAAACGCTTATGGAGGAAAAAATGAGTGCAAACCCTACACAAAATGATGATATAGTTGAGCATACGCATTGGCGAGTAGTGACAATTTCCGAAGGACTTGGCAAAGGCTTTAATAAGAAAAAAGAAGCTATTGGTTATATGAGAGAATTGAAAGAACAAAAGGAAACATCGGCTTTATGGTTTATACCGATAGGACACGGAAGGCCTAAGCTACAGAATGTAAAATTATGAGAAACCGAGAAGCGTTTTGCTCTACGGGATTAAGAACCAATGCTCATTCCATCGGCTTGAGCACGAGGTTATGTTAAACTTAATAGAAAGCAGAAGCTATGGGAAACACAAATGTAAACCAAGATGCAGAAAACTCGAAAGATGCTGAGCGTGTGGCACGGTGGAATTGGATGTCTGATGAAGATTTATTGAATACAATGCTTACAAAAGCATTTTTTGCGAGAGAATGCGCCAACAAAGAAGATAGTCTTACAGAGATAAGAGATTGTTACGAAATGAAAGCAGTCTTATTCCAGCGATTACAAGTGCCACACGCAACAGAAGCCAAAGGAAACAATAATGAGGAAGCCGAAGAAAATAAGACGCTGCCCGAATCCAAATTGTCGGCACGAGTTAAACAGGTGGGCGAAGAAATGTCCGATATGCTCTTATAGATTGGCATTGAAACGCTCAGTTGCCTTTAACAAGAAACAGGAAACAAACAAAATTCCCAAACCATCATCGATATTAAATCCACGAACAATAAACGCAGTTTTTAAATACTAACTATGTCTACATTAAAAGAACTCCAAAATCTTGCGATGGAAGAAGCAAAACAAGTTGTCGAAGAAATGATAATGAAACTTGACCCGGACAAAAGAGAGCAAGCAAGAAAAGATATTGCATCGCCGGACTTCCATCCTTATACAATCAAAGTCCTTGCACGTTCCCGGAAGAAAAAAATGGAGGTGCAAGGAACGAGAATCAGGCGGGATAAATACAAAATAGAACCGGAGAATGAAAATAATGAATCCGCAAATCAATCGAACCGATGAACTGATTGGCAGGAAGGAAGAACTGATTCCAGAGCTAAAGCCCTATCTTCATAATAATAAAACGCTTGGAAAGGTTCTTCAAAGCCCCCTTGTCTTTTCCGTTCCTCATCATTCGGCATTAAACGCTTTTTGCAATGAGCAATATCGCCAGAAGAAACTCCGGTTGGAAGAAAGCAGGATAGAAAAGGACTGGCATCGATTTGTATTTTGGCACGAGCGACCTTTCAGACTTCCGGCATTTACTGAAATCTGTAACGAATTATCTCCGAAAGAATACTGGCAGTTGCTTGCAGATATTTGGATTGATACGGAATCCGCTTGGCAGTATAAACCTATTTGGGAAATGCTTTTGTTCAGGAAAGAAAAGAAATATATACGAACAAGGCACTTTTTTATGAACTCGCAGGATAAAAAGCTATTCAAGGATTTACCGCAAGGATTTAAAATATATCGCGGTTGTAATTGTCTTAATGTGAACGGCTTTTCTTGGACGCTGAACAAGGAACGCGCTCAATGGTTCGCCACAAGGTTCAATCACAAGGAAGCCATTCTGCTTGAAGCGTGTGTAAAAAAAGACAGAATCCTTGCTTATGTAACCGGACGGAATGAAGACGAAATAATCGTGCATCCGAATGCAAGACGAAACCTAAAAACATTCATTATAAAAAAAGAGGCGTAAGATGGAAAAGCAAAAAGCAAATTTTAAACCCCTTCGATTCAAAAAAGTGAATCGCCAAAATTATATAATCTTTCTTTTCTGTATTCCATTTCATTTTGGGAGCAGAAAGAATGCACGAGTATTTTATCAACAAAAGAAAATTGAATTAAAAAGAAGGGGAGTATTACAATGATAAGCATCAAATCTGTAAGGCGCGCAGGAGTGCCACTTGTTGCAATCGAAACTTCCGATATGCAACAAACCATTCTGAATATTACAAATGAATTGAACGGCAAGGCACACGAAGTTCCACTGCTTAGATGGGATATATGCAGGGGATTAGAAGGGCTGAATGAGCCGGGCAAATCTTATTTCAACTCATTAAGCACAACCGCTGCCGAAACCAAGCAACCGCATGAATGCTTGAATATTATTGCTGCCAATTCCGATGGGAAAAAAGCGGAACGAATGATAATCTTTTTCGAGAACGCACATTTATATTGGAAGATTGAAGATGTCCTTCAGGCAACTTGGAATTTGCGGGATATATTAAAAGGAATCGGCGCAACTCTTATTATGCTATGTTCATCGGTTCAGCTTCCTGCAGAATTGAAAAATGATGTCATTACATTGACCGATACATTGCCGGACGATGCAGAGGTTTCCATTATCGTAGATTCGATTTTAAAAGACGCCAAAATAAAGAAATGCCAAGACAAGGAAAAAATTCACGATACCTTACTTGGACTTTCCGCTTTTGCTGCCGAACAGGTTCTTGCGATGTCAATCAAAAAGGAAAACGAAGAAACTACGATTGACCGGATCGGTTTATGGGAACGCAAAAGAAAAATGATTGAACAGACTCCGGGCTTATCGGTATGGCGTGGCGGTGAAACCTTCGAAGATATCGGCGGTTATGATAATGCGAAAACATTTATGCAGAATATCTGCAAAGGAAATTCATCACCGAGAAGCATCGTGTTTATTGACGAGATTAGTTAATCGGTCTCGTAATTCGGCTATATGCTGGAACAACCGAGAATCCAATGCTACCAAAAGGTAAAAATGTATTGGTGCGGTCAATCAGCAGGGAAGATCCGAAAGGAAACCCTCAGAGACTACACGCCGAAAATCAATTTACATGTTGATTAAGATATAGTCCGAACTCATAAGCGATTATGAGAGATAGGCAGAAATGCCCTATCCTGATTTTACATCAGTAACAATTTGCGAGAAGTCAATGGCTGGAAGTCAGTCCGATTCAAGCGGAGTATCTCAAGATTATTTGCGATGCCTATTAACTTGGATGCAGGACAAGAAAGCCTCCGGCGTTATATTCATCGGGATTGCCGGTTCCGGGAAGAGTGCAATAGCGAAAGCTACCGGTAATGAGTCTAACATTCCTACAATCGCATTGGACTTAGGCGGAATGAAAGGTTCGTTAGTCGGTGAATCGGAACAGAGATTGCGGAGCGCATTGCAGGTCGTGGATGCTGTCAGTCAGGGTAAATGTTTATTCGTTGCCACTTGTAATTCTATCGGTTCATTGCCGCCTGAATTACGGAGACGGTTTTCACTTGGAACGTTCTTCTTCGACATACCGGATTCCAAAGCGAAGCTGAAAATCTGGTTAATCCATTTGAAGAAATATAATATCACCGATGCACAGAAAAAGAAATTCCCGGATGATACCGGATGGACGGGTGCGGAGATAGAAAACTGCTGCAACATTGCCTTTCGTTTGAACTGTTCATTGGAGCAAGCAGCAGAGTTTATAGTTCCGGTAACGGTAAGCGGTAAGGACAGAATATTACAAATGAGCAAAGATGCATCCGGCAAATATATCAATGCTTCTGAAAAAGGAGTTTATAAATACGAAGAAAAACAAAGTCAGGTTTCTTCAGCAAGGAGATTTCAACAAGAATGAGTTTAGAAATGACAAAAGTATGTCTTGAAGAATATCCATTCAAATCTCATTCATCGGATAAGGTTCATACGGTGAAAAGATGGGATGATAATTCTTTATCTTGTAATTGTCCGGGATGGGTTTTCAAACGTGGTGGGAATCGAAGTTGCCGACATACGGAATATGTTGAGCAAATGATTCGTGCAGGAATTCCACAATTGAATGAAACCAGTCCACCTAAAAGGTTTATTTCAAGCAAAGAAACTTTTAATAATAATCAGATAAAACCGCAACCGATTCAACCAGCAAAAAGATATTTCTGCTTGGAGGATGAATAAATGGATCTGAATAGATGTAAATTAATAGACAATTGGTTAATTCAAAATGGGGCAATTTTAAGCGAACGAATAAATAGAATATCAATCATAGTATAGTTTTATAAATTAAAACAAGGACGAATTATTTATGAGTCACATCACAAAAATAGCAATCGAAATCAATAACCTTGAAGCATTGAAATCTGCTTGCAAGGAATTGGGTTTTACATTTATAGAAAATCAAAAGTCCTATAAATGGTATGGACGCGCTAACAAATGCGAACACGCAATACGAGTTCCCGATGCAACTTATGAAATCGGTGTCGTGAAACTTCCGAATGGAAAATATACGTTGGAATATGATACCTTCAGTTCTTACGGTGCAAAACTTGTGAAAGCCGTTCCGCAATTAACTCAAATGTATGGCGTTCATTATACCACAATGCTTGCCCGGCAAAAGGGGCAGACGGTTGCACGAAGCGTCTTAGCGAACGGATCTATCCAATTACGAATCAAAGGGAAAATGTAAAATGACAAAAGAAATCGTTGTGGAAATAAAGCCGGACGGCAGCGTAGTTGTTGAAGGCAAGGGTTTTGTCGGTGCGGAATGCACGAAGGCAACCAAGTATATCGAAGAACAGCTTGGCGTGAAAACATCCTTCAGCAAGAAAGCGGAATATAAGCAGACCGGGCAGCAACAGAAAGCAGGGCAGAAATGAACCTGTTCATTAATACTGACGGTTCTATTACCTGTCTTTATTCAGAACAGATTCCGCTTGCTAAATTAGGCAAGTTGAAAATAAAAAGGTTTTCCAACGTGGAGTTCAATACTAAGTTCGGTAAGTGGGAAGTTCTGAAATCCGGTAAGGCAATTTACGCAAACGTCTCACGTGAAAAATGTCTTGCTTGGGAACACAAATACTTTGAAAAAACAATGAGGGCGAAATGACAATCTTTTTAGATATGGTTGAACAAACCCGAAACGAAGCATTGAGAATCCTGAACCATCAATTTCAGCCGGGCGATCAAGTGAGATATGTTCCCGAACATGCTCATAAAAATCCGAATGACGTATCTTGTGAAACCGGAATTGTAACCTCTGATATTTCCAAAAGCAGCAATTTTGTTTACGTGAGATATTTCAGAGGCACGTATCTTCAAGCAACTCCTGAAATGACGCATAAAAGTAATCTCCAATACTGGGGAGAGCCGTTGAAATTACAAATGGTGCTGAAACTTGAATGAGAATTCCGTTTTTAAAACCATCGTAAAGTGCAACTTGTATTGTCATTGGTCAGTTTTGACAGGGTAGAGATTAACTATCCATCGATGCCGGAGTTCAAGTTCATTTCCAGAGTGTGGGAGCCGGAGCAATTAAAAGACCTGCATCGCCTCCCGATGTTGGTTGTCGGTGTTCACGAAGGATGAAGTTAGGCTTGACTTTCACACTCTGACTCAGCATATAAACTAAAACAAATAATCTTGGGGATAATAATATGGAAGCAATAGAATTTTTAAGAAAAGAATTTCAGATAAACCCGGACAAACAACTGGAAGAAGTAATTCCAACCATAAGCGTTTCAAATGTTATTCGGTTATTAAATATATTCGGCGAGAAGGTCAAGAAAGAAACAGAAGATATTGCCGAGTGTTCAAACAACGAGCCATTATTAAGATTAAATTATGCACAGCAAAAGGAGAATCAGAATGTATGTATACCTCAACACTAAAGCAGGAATTTGGGAAGTAGGATTTTATATTTATAATCCCAAGTGCAAATTTGTAACTCAAGAAGAGTATGCGACTAAAAAAGAAGCGAGGGCGGCTGTTCATTATCTGAACGGTGGGGATTAATTAACTTCCCGTCTCTTGCTATGAGAACCTTACCTCAATGTCTCGTTAGCATGGCACTGGAAAATCCAGAGAGACGGGAAAGATTTTAAGGGAACAATATGAAACAATTATCATTTGACGAATGGGCGCGAAGAAACCACGTTGACAAGAACGAGGATTGCGAGGAATGCGATGGAATTCCAAGCTCAAATGTAAAAGGAAGTTGTTATCAGACTCAAGATGATATGCTCGTAGAATGTCCGCGATTGACGAAACTTCTCGAAGAGTATCACAAAATCAAGAACAAAGAAAAGAGGTTGCCTGCCAGAACATAAATATTTATTTGAGAAACTCGGTAGAATACCTTACAATGAATTTTCAGAAATAAATACTGCCGATATGCCAAGTTCCGATTATATGTGGCATTGTTGGATGCATGATGAATTTAAGAAAGTGAGAGAAGAATGGGAAAAGAAAATAAAGAATACCAAAAATTCTTAAATACAAAAAAGAAAACCGTTGAACCATTGGGAATGAAAATCAATCCTAAAGAAGTCAATAAGATGCTCTTCGATTTTCAAAGAGACATAGTTGTATGGTCTGTCAAAATGGGTAGATGTGCGGTTTTTGCAGATACCGGACTTGGCAAAACATTTATACAGCTTGAATGGGCAAGGATAATCGGAAACACTACTCTAATATTTGCCCCTCTTTCTGTTGCACGTCAAACCATCCGGGAAGGAAAGAAGATTGACGCTGATGTAAAATATATCAGATCGCAAGATGAAATAACAACGGGAATATTTATAACGAACTACGAGAACATTGATAATTTTGATTCCTGTTCTCATAAATTAAGTGCTATTGTTTTAGATGAAAGTTCTATTTTAAAATCTCTCGATGGTAAAACTCGAAGGAAGTTAATTAAATACTTCGAGGATGTTCCTTATAAACTTTGTTGCACTGCTACACCGGCTCCGAACGATTACACAGAACTTGGAAATCATGCGGAGTTCTTAGGTGTATGTTCTACCGCTGAAATGCTATCTACTTATTTCGTTAATGCAAATAAAACAAGCGAGATAGTAACTGACTCCGGACATATACTTCGTAAGAAACATTCAAATAAAAACGGCACTCAATGGCGAATGAGATACCATGCTCAAAAAGATTATTTTCGATGGCTATCTTCTTGGGCGATGGCAATTAGGAAACCCTCTGATTTAGGATATGATGACGATGGATTCAAATTGCCTAAATTGAATATAATTCCTGTCATTGTTAATGCCGAATATGTGCCTAAAGATGAACTATTCTTTTCTGGATTAAAAGGACTTAAGCAGCGCGCCGATGTTAGGAATCAAACATCTGATAAGAAATTAATAGAGATCCAAAAGCTAACACAAGAAAAGGGTCAATGGCTTATCTGGTGTGGATTGGATATTGAATCTACACTTGCAAAAAATGGAATAGAGGATGCCGTTGAAGTAAAAGGAAGTCAGGACGCAGAACATAAGGCGAAAGCATTTGAAGATTTTCAGGATAAGAAAATCCGGGTTATGATTAGTAAGGGAAAAATAGGGGGCTACGGCATGAATTTCCAAAACTGTTATAACGTAATATTTTTTGGATTGAACGATTCTTGGGAAATGTTTTATCAGTGTATAAGAAGATGTTATCGTTTCGGTCAGAAAAAAGAAGTTAATGTTTATATTGTTGTGTCTGATATTGAGATGGAAATATATGAAAACATAAAACGCAAAGGCGAAATGTCTGAGCGAATGATGAACGGATTAATTGAGGAGGTGAAAAATTACGAAATGGAAGAACTTGGAAAAGGTGTGGAAAAAATACAAACGGTCTATACTGAAAAGACTGTAACAAGCGAAAAATATACTGCTATGCTTGGCGATTCCTGCGAGAGATTGAAAGAGGTGAAAGATAATACGATCGATCTTTCTGTTTACTCTCCGCCATTTGCAGACTTATACACTTATTCAGCAACAGAAAGAGACTTGGGAAATTGTAGAGATTGGGATGAGTTCTTTGTTCATTACGGATTTATTATCCGCGAATTAAATCGAATCACAAAACAAGGCAGAATATCTTGTGTGCATACATCGGATATTCCCGCAATGCAAATGAAAGACGGATATATTGGTATTAGAGACTTCCCCGGTGCGGTTATTAAAGCACACATTGATAATGGATGGATATTTCACGGCAGGGCAATCGTTACCAAGAACCCTCAAGCGCAAGCGATTAGAACGCATTCAAAGGCGTTGTTATTTGCACAACTCAGGAGAGATTCAAGCGATTCACGTCCGGCACTTTTAGATCATATTTTAATATTTAAAAAAGAGGGAAAAGCAGAAAAGAGTGTTAATCCTGTTTCTAATGGAGAAATTGATAACGAGAAATGGATTGAATGGGCAGGCGGTATCTGGACAGGCATTTCTGAATCCGATACCCTGCAGTACACAACTGCAAGGGATAAAGACGATGAAAAACATATCTGTCCATTACAACTCGGAACGATTGAACGCTGTATTAAATTATATTCCAATCCCGGCGAAACAATCTTAACGCCTTTCGGTGGAATTGGTTCTGAGGCTTATGAAGCGATTAAATTTAAACGTAAAGCTGTCTTAATAGAATTAAAGCAATCTTATTTCAGAATTGCTATTGAGAATCTTAAAAAAGCTGAACACGATTCCGAAGAGTCGGATTTATTTACTCAAAAAGTAATATGAAACTTGATCCTGAATTAAATAAAAACCGAAGAGGCGAAAACAAATGAAACAGTTAACGAGCAACATTCTTGAACGTGCAACATTATTCACGCTTACACTTTCCGCGTGGGGCAACCGGGCAAAGGGCAGCTTGGAAGATGCAACATTTTACAGCGGAGGTGTTGATGAAAACCCTGAGAATCACGAACCGGATAAGAAGCGTTTATCATTATCCAAGCGATTAATTAAGTCGCCGGAATACAAGGCGATACGAACCGCACAACACGAATTAAAAGCGTGGTGCATGGAAAGATGTATGCCGTCATTTCTGAAGGATGGAATTTTCATTGTTGATCTAAAGCAAGTAACGGAATTTGAAATTGAACTTGCAAAAGCAAAGGCGAATATCCGGGACATTCTTGTGCCTGCATTTATCACGGCTTATCCGGCACAGGTTAATGAATCGCGTGAAGCACTTGGAAACCTATTTATCGAATCGGACTATCCGTCAGTGGAACAACTTCGGCATAGTTTTAATCTCCGATGGAGTTGGATTAGTTTTTCAATTCCCGACACGTTGCCTCCGGGAATCAGAGAACAGGAAATTGCGAAGTTAAAAAAGCAGGTTCAGGATGCTCAAATAGAAATTATTGCAACCTTACGTGCCAGCGCAGGCGATTTAGTCAGCCATATGATTGAACGCTTGACTCCCGATGCTTCCGGCAAGAAAAAAGTTATCAAGGATGCGTTCATAGACAACTTCCATGACTTCTTCGATACCTTCGATGCAAAGAACTTAATGGATGATACGGAACTTGCCGAGACCGTTGGCAGGGCAAGGGCGTTGCTTGAAAATGTTTCCGCCGATGGTTTACGTGGTTCTGCTGATTTAAGACAGAACATTCTCAATTCATTTGAGAATATCAAAACGGAAACGGATAAATTAATTGAAGAAATGCCGTCACGAATGTTTGATTTCGATGAAGAGGAAGGATAAATAAAATAACTTTTATCTATCACATAATTTTATTATAATTAAGAACATTAATAACAAGAAAGGGTAAAAATGGGCAGAGTAAAAGGATTGAATAATATGGCTGTTACACTGAGTTTGCCTATTTTCATTGTGGAAGCGATGACTAATGATGCAAATGATAGTGCGTCAAAGTTCTCCATAAATGGATATGCAGACGGAAACCGAAGCCGGATAGCAAGCAATATCCTTGCTTCACATTATAAACAAGCAGGCAAGCTGAAAGGAAAGAGAAATTGCTCACCCAAGAAGAAATAGCGGAGCGCGTAAACTATATCGGCGCAAGTGACGCTGCTGCCGCATTAGGTTTGTCTCGTTTCAAATCTGTATTAACCCTCTGGGCGGAGAAAACAGGTCAACTAACGCCGGAAGATATTTCCAATAAAACATCTGTAAAACTCGGAAACAAAATGGAGGACATGGTTGCTGAACTTTTTACGGAAAGAACCGGACTTCAAGTGGAACGAATTCCAATGGTTACACATCCGCAGTACAACTTCATCCGAGCTAGACCTGATAGAAAAGTGGTTGGCGAAAATTGGGGAGTAGAGTGTAAATATATCGGAGTGAGAAAAGCGAAAGAACTTGAAGGAGAGGAAATTCCCCAAGAATTTTTAATCCAATGTCATCATCAAAATATGGTTTGCGGATTTGACGGAACATACCTTGCATATATAATCGGTAACGAAACAGATGATTTTAAGATTGTCGAGCGAGACGAAAATATTAATCGGCAAATTCTATTTGGCGAACGTAATCTCTGGGAAAATTATATCGTTCCACGTATCATGCCAATGACAATCGGTGCGAATGATGCCGAAACATTACTTGCACTTTTCCCTAATTCAGAACCGCTGCAATCGGTGGAATTAAATGATGAAGCAAATCGTATAATCGAATTCCGAAACGCAGCCGTGCAGGATAAATATTCTTTGGAAACGCAAATCAAAGCATATGATAATCAGATCAAAGCCCTGCTTGGCAATGCAGAGAAAGGAGAATCCCAAGCATTTAAAGTAGTATGGAAATCACAATCAAGACGTGGTATTGATGTAGAACTTTTGAAAGAACAGAATCCGAGAATCTATAATCAATATTTACGAGTAACCAATTCACGCAAGCTAAATATAATGTCCAAAGTTATAGGACAAGGAGTAACAGAGAATGAATCCGAATGAAGCATTGGATAAAATCCAAGAAGCACAAACGACATTGATCGAAGGAATGGTTCAGACACGAACATCATACCAGACGGCAGTGCAGGTTATTCGTCCAAGAAATTTACAGGACGTTGAACGAAGATGTTTAGTCGAAGCAGCGATGGCCGGGGATAGTTATTATTATTCATGGAAACAGGGTGGAGAGATCATCGAAGGATTGACAATCGGAGCGGCACTTTCAATGGTTCGGAATTTCGGAAATTGTGCCATTGAATGCAAGGTAGTTGAGCAACCATTATGTTATGTCTTCGAGGGTGTTTTCATTGATCTCGAAACCGGATTTAATCTTGTGCGTCCCTTCCGGCAGAATAAAGTATCGCCGAAGAAAAAGGACGGCAAGGACGTATATCGTGGTGAACGTGGAACTGACATTATATTTCAGATCGGCACATCGAAGGCAATGCGAAATGCTGTATTAAATGCCTTGCCTAAATTCTTATCTGATAAAGTTTTTTCCACTGCAAAACAAAATGTCCGTTCAAAGATTGAAGGTATGGGAATCGAAAAAGCAAAATTAATGATTCTCAAAAAAGCAGCAGCCATCGGTATCGCGCAGGAACGTATTGAAGGAGAATACGGAAAAGAACCTGCATGGGACATTGAAAAAGTGATTCAAATTACATCGGCACTTCGAGCAGTTGAAGACGGACTTGAAAAAGATACCGAGCTTTTCCCCTTGCTGGAAAAAACAGCAGACACGGTTAAAAACCCTGAAGCCGGACAATCTACCGATGCAGCCGAGAAAACCCCGCTTGACGAGGCTAATCAAGGAATTAACCCCTCTGTGGGTGCTTCCCAACCTGCCGGAAAGCCCGGAGATTCAACGTTTATTGAAATACTGGAAGCCGAACTCGAGGAAGCGAAGAAAACAGGCACGAAAGAAGCCGTTGATTTATGGTATGCAAGACGGCTTGCAGAGATAAAAGAAAAGTGCGCTCAGAATGAACGCAATCAAATTCAAAAGTTATATGTAATGGCAAAAAAGGATTTAAAGTAACCCGGAAACTCCGGGCAGATCGCCCGGTTGTCGAATCATCGTAGCGGATTATTACTGGCAACCGGGTGAATTTTTTTAATAATCGTTTTTAAAAACGGAAAAGAAAATGAATACAGAACCAGAAGTAATAACTCAAACAAAAATCGTTGTAAAAGCCGAAGAAGTATCTTTTGATATAACCGAACTCGTCAAAGCATCTATCAATGCGGAGAAGTTTGCCAGCAATCTGGAAATCATGAATGACAAGGATTTAGTCATAGCGATTAACGGATTAACGGAAATAAAAAGCGAAGCCAAAACAGGCGAAGAGGTCAGGAAAAAAGTAATTGATTCGCCGAATAAGTATGTGAAAACCGTCAATGGTTATTTCAAAAGTCCTTTAGAAATTATGGAAGCGGCTATCAAGAAAATAAATACAAAGATGCAATTCTACCGGGACACCGTAAGGACTTTGGCAGCAGAAAAACAACGGCTTGAACTGGAAGCATTCAATAAACGGCAAGATGAAGAACGCTTGACGGCCGCCAGAGAACAGAGATCCGAAAGAATCGTTGCACCGCCAAAAGTTATCGATGTTGAACAAGAATCAACCGTTCACACCGGAACTGCAAAAGCAACGTTCATAGAATTTTGGGATTACGATGTGCAAGATTTATCGAAACTTTACGAAGCCCGCCCGGACTTAGTAAAATTAGAACCGAAGCGAAAAGAAATCCTTGCAGCTTTGAAAATAACTCAAAACATTCCCGGCATCGTTCCGTTTAAGAATTCAACTACACGATAATGAACCCTTCGGATAAACCGATCCCCTGTAAAAGATGTCAGCAGAATATATTGTTTATTCCTTTGCCGTCCGGTAAGTTCATGCCCGTAGATGCTCATATGTTCGTGGCTAAAGAAGATTCTGTCGATGTTATAATCTACCGGACGGATGGAATGAAACAAAAAGGAGTAAAACGTGGAGACGTTGGATTCATCTCACATTTTGAAACCTGCGGAGTAATAAAATGAAAAACAAAGAAAAGAGATTTGAAGTGCAAGGAGCTGGTTATATTATAATAAGCAAATCATCGTCTCATAGAACCGGAACTGCGAGAGGCTTTAGAACAGTGGCGACTTGGTATAAGTATCCCGATTGTGGCGGAGTGATAGACTGGAAGGAAGCATTGAAAATGGCAACGTATATTTACTGGCGGGTTATTCTTGCAATACCGTCTTTATTAAAAAAGGATAAATGGTGAATAAAATGATAGAACTTACGCCTGAACTTATAATTTATTCGGAACGGTTAAGCAACTGGTTAAAGACTAATCGTGCGCTTGGGAACATCACGCCGGACAATCCGAGAAACGCTGCTCAAATAGTTTTGAATGCCGATGGATCAGCGGTAAAAATTAAGGTCGAGGACGTTTACAAAATGGTTCATTACAGGCGTGAACTTGGCGATTGGATAGCTTCTTGTCAGAGAGGATATTTTTGGGCGTTGAAGCCGGAAGAATTTGATCCGATGATAATAGAACAGACGAAAAAAATGCAATTATGCCAAGAGACTTTAAGGCTTGGCAAGCTACTCAAAGAAAATTGTTTCAAGGCAAACAATACACTTCTAAATTCTCCAACTGCACAAATATTAAACAATGGCAGTAATTCCGAATCGAACAATTCAACGAAGGAAACCAATGGCGAAAATTCAACCCAAGAGGCGCAGAATGATAGAGATAGGAATTAATCGTGACAAGGCGTTGAATTCCGTTTCTGACTTCGCACGTTGTTTGTATTTCTTTGTCTTGCCTCACACGGATAACTGGGGCAGGTGTGAAGGGGACGCTGAACTCGTAAAAGCTACATGTATGCCTTTGTCTAAGCGTCCTGTTCCGAAATTTGAAAATGCCATATTAGAAATTTGCGAGTCAGGACTATGGACTCGTTATAAAACTAAGAAGGGTAAATTGGTTATCCAGTATAATGAGGAGGCCTTTGAAAGAATAAATAGCTTTTTAATAAAGGACAGAAAGAATCCCGAGTATCCGGCACACGAAGAAGGTGACGAAATAATCGGACGTGCAATAGAAGTAAGGCCAAATCAGCCTATCCCAAAAACTGAAGAGGAAAAAATACATTATACCGATCTCATTTTGCTAACTAAGAAAGAATATGATAGTTTAGTAAAAGACTATGGAGAAGTATTTGTTAGAGAATGTATCGAATTTCTCAATTTATGGTTTAAAGAAAAGGGAGAAAAAAAATATAACGAATACAAGTCTCATGCAGCGATGATTAGACGTTGGGTAAAAGATGCTGTTCAGGAAAAACGAGAACGAAAATCAGGCACACAGCAAGGCGGATGGAAATACTCTCAATCTAATAATCCTTTAAAAATCTGTCCATACTGTAAAAAAGAACACCCAAATATTGAATCGCATAAACTTAATTGTATTAAAGCTCCGCCTCCGGCATCTAATGAATTCGTCGATAGCATAGTAAATGACCTTCGGGATAAGTTCGACGTAAAGAACCAATCGAGTGAAAATAAACAAAAATGACTTGCAATGTTTGTGAAGGAA
>Ga0172380_10005664_pt1 | contig 14999 bp, 12 predicted proteins | sample Leawe162metaG_FD_119747 | JGI IMG/M metagenome (GOLD analysis project Ga0172380, IMG submission 119747) | Leachate microbial communities from a municipal landfill in Southern Ontario, Canada - Leachate well 162 metaG | ecosystem: Engineered > Solid waste > Landfill > Unclassified | place...
GCATTGGTCAGGCGTCACCCCCTATACATCCTCTTACGAGTTCGCAGGGAGCTGTGTTTTTGGTAAACAGTTGCCAGGGAATCTTTCGCTGCGGCCTCTTGTATTGCTACAAGGAGGCAGGCCTTATCCCGAAGTTACGGCCGCTTTTTTGCCGAGTTCCTTAAGGACCTCTCACTCGTTCGCCTTGGTCTTCTCGACCTGATCACCTGTGTCGGTTTGCGGTACGGAACCGTTTTGTATAACGTAGAAGTTTTTCTTGGAAGCGTGCTCCCTCAATTGGCAAGTCCGAAGACTCACCTCCAGGCTCAACTCGGATATGCATTAAAGCAGATGAGCGGATTTGCCTACTCACCATCCTCGAGGCACCAGCTGACAATCCAATAAGTCGCTTGAAGTACAACCCTCCGTCCCTCCTTAGAAACAAAACCGTGTCATGGAATATTAACCATGTGTCCATCGCCTCCCCCGTTCGGGATCGGCTTAGGCCCGACTAACCCTTGGCTGATCACCATCGCCAAGGAAACCTTGATCTTTCGGCGGCGGGGGCTCTCACCCCGCTTGCGGTTACTTGTGCCGGCATTCTCACTTCTGTACGCTCCACTTCGGATCCCTCCTCGGCTTCATCGCAGAACAGAACGCTCTCCTACCACTTATTTTGTCCGAAGACAAAACAAATCCGCAATTTCGGTACTATGCTTGAGCCCCGATCATCTTCGGCGCAGAGACTCTCGATGAGTGAGCTGTTACGCTATCTTTAAAGGATGGCTGCTTCTAAGCCAACCTCCTCACTGTCAATGAATCTCCACCTCCTCAAGTTGCACTGAGCATAGATTTAGGGACCTTAAATGGCGATCTGGGCTGTTTCCCTTTTGACTGATGGAGCTTATCCCCCATAGTCTAACTGCCGTGCTGTAGTCCTCGGTATTCGGAGTTTGATAGGACTCACGAGATTTCTCCCTGTTGAGTCCTTCCAGTGCTCTACCCCCGAGGGGATCACACGACGCCAACCCAAAAGCTGTTTCGGAGAGAACCAGCTATTACGTAATTCGATTAGCTTTTCACTCCTTACCACAAGTCATCCGATGGTTTTGTACGGCCAACCGGTTCGGGCCTCCCCTTATCTTTCGATAAGGTTCACCCTGCTCATGGCAAGCTCATCACGCTTCGGGTCATATTCTATCCCTATATTCGCGCTATTAACACTCGCTTTCGCTCTGCCTCCGGGGGAAGACCCCTTAGACGAAGGAATAAAATATACTCGCCGGCTCATTCTTCAATAGGCACGCGGTCACTCAGGCTTACGCCCTTGCTCCCACTCTTTGTAGGCATACGGTTTCAGATCTATTTCACTGTCCTCACCGGACTGTTTTTCACCTTTCCCTCACGGTACTTGTTCACTATCGGTCTCTTGGAATATTTAGCCTTAGGAGTTAGTGCTCCCAGATTCATTCGAGCTATTCGTGTCTCGAACTACTCAGGAACGACAACAAGAAAGTATTGATAATTTCGCATACGGGACTATTACCCACTGGGGTCACTCTTTCCAAAGTGTTCCGCTATTATCAGTATTTGTAACTTTCCTCAACTAAATGACATTGTCGTCCTACAACCCCGACCATATAAATATGATCGGTTTGGGCTTCTCCCGTTTCGCTCGCCGCTACTCAGGGAATCGCAAGTGTCTTCTTCCTGATCATAATGGCTTCTCTCTTGCGAGAGAAATTCGACCAGAAAGAAAACACCTTGAATTGCTTTCTTTTCCTCCGGGTACTGAGATGTTTCACTTCCCCGGGTGCGCCTCCGTCCATACGGACAGATCTCTATCGTAGATAGAGGGGTTTCCCCATTCGGAAATCCTCGGTTATAACGATTGCTTGACATCTTACCGAGGCTTATCGCAGCCATGCTACGTCCTTCTTCGCTTCTCAAGAGCCTAGGCATCCACCGTACGCCCTTCATTCCTGTAAGGAATACTACACACCGTTTCGTAAAATAAAATCTGTGAAAAATATTCACATCTCTCATTCTCCGCTACGTAGTTGTTCTTTCCAATACAAGAGTGCTAAACACCGCTGTTTAGTCTTTCGATTTTGTTTTTAGTTTCACCTCTGTTGCATGTTTTGGGAAAAGACCCTCAAAAACAAAATGCGACAGAGGCTATCCGTGCATGTAAACAAAACATGCACGATTGCTCGTGAACACCTACATGATATGAAATTGTGTAGACTTTTCTACACAACCCTTCCGTGCATAATCTTGCGATTGATGCTCGTCAGGTTTGTCAACGATCATAGTGTTCCCGAAAGTACTAAAAAAACCGCTTGGTGCGGTTAGAGAACTCCCAAAGGAGACTCTTTTTCCGCCTTAGGGGTTCTTGGAAATACTCATAAACACGTAGGCGCCATTATATACGAAAGTAGAATGCCGTCAACCCCGCAAACGAGCCTTTCTATCTCTCCCCTATCTTAGACATACTGGCCTTGGGTCACCTTGGCCTTACCCATACAAAAAACCCGTTTTTAAAGGGTTTTTTGTATGGGTAAGGCGACCTCTCTTCGACTACCTATTTTCTTTTGTTTTCTCTTTTAACTCCCCTGAAACATGCTCTATATAACGCGCTGCTGCATCCCGTCCACCAAGCCCAAACGACAACCCAACTGCAAGAGATAGTGCGACCACAATACCCGTAAAGAGCGTCTGTACAAATGCTGTTGCAATCTGTAATTCATTCAATGCCGCAAGGATTGCAAATGCCCATATAGCAAAACGCGCAACAGTACCCAAGAGGTAGTGAGCCCGCACTTCTGCAGCGCGCGAAGCGCCGACCACAATCTTGTGCACAAACTCTGCCATGAGTGCCGCTGACAACAAGATAAGGATTGCCACCACCACACGTGGCAAGTACGAGAGTACTACCTCTCGAAGAAACATGTTCACCTCTTTGAGACCCAAGACGTCAAATGCTGCGACTACAAAGATGATGATAATAAACCACTGCACGAGACCGCCGAGAATAGCGCCGACATTGAGTGTGTACCCTGACCGTGACACAAGCGTTGTTACCCCTGCGGACTCCAGCACTGCATCTACCTTACTCATCTCTGCACCACGTCTAATGAGACGTGCAAGTCCCGACCCTACGACAGCTCCCAAGATTACCAAAAGTGTCGCAAGCAAAATCTGCGGGAGAATATGCATCACACCCACACCGATGGTCTTTAGTGTGGTAATAAAAATAAGTGCCCAGTTTTGAAACATATGTCACGTGAATGCTATGTATAAAATAATACTTTTATTGTAGCACGCACTTTGTATAGGCAACTCACAAAAAAGAAAACAGCGTAGACGCTGTTTTCTTTTTAAAGTTATTTCTTTAACGAGTCGCGCACACCGATTCTATCTACGAGAATTTGATGTGGGTAATCAAATACATCGCGCGTCAACTTGTCATACATACCTATACGATAGAGAAAGTCTTCTGTAGTAAAAACCGCAAAACGTATTTCAATACCGAGCTCTGCTTCGAGTGTGCGCACAGCGGATTCTATCTTTCCTTGTGGGATTTTTTTTGCAGCTAAAATAAGATCGAGTCTTCCATCGAAGGTACGAGAAAAGATTCCTGATGTCACAATGAGGTCCAGTTTCCCTGCCTTGCGCATGTGACGAAATACCGTCTTCCCATCGAGAGGCGCAGTATCAAAAAGAAATGCCTGCAACGCAACGAGCTTAGGAAATTTGAGGTCAAGTGCGTATCCCGTAGCGCGACGCTTGCTTCCATTTGCACCAGTCACATACATCTGCTTCTTTTTAATAATCCCCGCACGCTCAAGTACTCCGAGTTCTGTGCGCGCCGTATGGCGCACCAAACGTGCACGTCGCAATATGTCGTCGACACCCACGACCATTGACGGATTAAAGAGAAAGAGGCGGAGTAATTTTACCGTTGCCGTATTGCCAAACAATACGGACAGCCAATCAGAATGTTTCATAGCGGGTGGATTATAGCACAGGAGGTTTTTGCGAACAGACTGGACAAGTATGTGTTGTAGCGGAATGCAAAAAGAGCCTCAACGAGGCCCTTGTGAGTTTGGGCGATCAGGCCAGAGACCTGATCGCCTTCCTTCGCTCGGTAACCTTTCCAAAAAAGGTCTTTACACAGGTCGACTGCTTCTAAGCCAACCCGCCGAGCGAGAGTATAGTAGCATAAGAAAAAACTTCCGCTAATCCTGCGCTTGGGTGAGTCTCGGGGTAACGTGCGATACATCAGGAACACTAGTAGATGAAAAAATAGTCCCTCGTTTATCCCAGTCAGCTTTCAAGGCGTCAATCTTCGACACAACCATAGCAAGCAACTTTTCTTTATCAATCGGACGTTCTAGTAGCGCCACATAATTTGGATCTTGTTTTAAAATATCCATTTGATCAATAGTCTCAATTCTACTTGAAGACTTTTTTTCTAAAATATGCACCCCTGCATTGGGGTCAGAGAAGATTTCTTTTCCATCAGTTGTAGCGAGCAGTCCGATACCTATCGTTATTTCTTGGGCACCTGTTTCTCTGGTACGCATCTCTATCTCTACCTCTAGACTCCCTTCACTCCCGCCCCTCTCTAACAAGCCTACCAAATAGGTATCCTTGTGGGTCATCACCGTTGATTTCCCTTCAACTTCCACGTGCATCTTCCTTAGCCAACGCACACGTTTCGAAATTCCACCCCAATCAAATATTCCTTCGTCCAGCCTCTGGTACTCTTGTCTCTTTAGACTTCTTGTACCCACAGCACTTATTTCGTACTCTCTCTCCATTCGACCATATGGTCGGATTTCCTCCCCTTCATTGAGATCAACAACGAGTGCCTCGTTCACACTTTCCATGACTGTCATATATATAACATTCCCCTTCCCCTCTTTCGGCGCATACTCTCGAAACAAAATTTCGCGCAATCGTGTATCTGACTGATGCTTCTTAGGCGAGGTTGAGAGCAAGACTTCTTTACAGCGAGTACCCGGAGCATAATAATCATCTGCTCTATCCTCAAAATAAGCTACGAAATACTCCCCCGGATATTGTGCAACTAACAAAGAAAATTCTGATGGCAAAGGAATCGCGTCCTGTACAACTGCATTTTCGACAGGCTCATAATAACGATCGCTAGAACGTTCGTCTGTATTTTCCTTAGCAAAAGTGAACAGTCGGTGCACCACAGGAAATGGGTCAGCGACTTCACGTCCCTCTCTATTCGCAGGTACTTTAGACTCAAACTTCATAATGACTACTAGTATAACGTACTGTGTCTGGAACAAAAAAGAGCCCCGACGGGCTCTTTTTATACGATATTATATTGGCTTTAGTACAAGAGCAACGAGAACACTAGTAAGCAAACGAGTAAAAATCCTGATTCGCCAATCCTGTATCCTCTGCTCTTTACTACATCCTTCAAATATAGATACTTTGGATTTGAATTTGCTAAAACTAATATAAAAAACCTAAGTCCGAGAGTGAGAATGACACAGCCCACAAGCATGATAATCTCAACAATATGTCGAGACATACATTCAAATGCCCATTCATTCGACAGACAGGACCAGCGACTATAGCCTAAACCCATATAAGAATCATGGTACCGCAACAATCTTCCCGAGACAAATATCACGAAAAAACACCGACAGGTGTCGGTGTTTTTTCAAACGGCACTTCGAGATTTACTTGAGCGTAACTTTTGCTCCGTCACGATCACTAAGCATAATTCTTCTTCGCCAAAGGCGAATCGAATTCTGCTAAGTGTCCCGACCCGGCCTCAGCCCTTTTTCGTCTCCCAGACGCGGGCTTCCGGCTCTGGAGCTAAAGTAACTCTTATTTAAGAGTTACTTTAGCTCCAGCTTCTTCGAGCTGCTTCTTCAATGCTTCAGCATCTTCTTTCTTGAGACCTTCCTTCACTACTGAAGGAGCGGCATCAACGAGATCCTTTGCTTCCTTAAGACCGAGACCGAGCACTTCCTTCACTGCCTTAATAACAGCGATCTTCTGTGCACCAGCATCAGTGAGCTCTACGGTGAAAGCATCTTGTGCTTCTTCGTCACTACCTCCTGCTGCAGGACCTGCAACAGCGACCGCTGAAGCTGATACGCCAAACTTCTTCTCAAACACCTTTACGAGTTCGTGAAGTTCGAGCACACTCATCTCTTCGATTTCAGCAACAATCTTTTTAAATTTTTCGGGAACCACTACTTCTTCAGTAGTTGTTGTTTCATTTTCATCCATACGAGCAATGTAATTAATCTAAAGTAATACGTTTGAATATATTCTTGCGCGGACTTCTTGCCCAGGAATAGTGCTACGCACTATTCCTGGAGGAAATCTGGTTAAGCAGATTTCTTCCCCAGAAAAATCACTACGTAATTTTTCTGGATAAAGTCCGGTTTACGCGGACTTCTTATCTGCGATAGCATTAAGCGCAAGTACGAGACCTTGAATAGGAGAGTTGATGACATTGACGAACATACCGCGGAGGACAGGGAGAGCCGGAATCGACGCAATCTCTGTCATCTCTGCTTTGTTCTTGTACGCACCAGCAAACACACCACCCAAAATACTCACACCTTCTTTATACTTCTTCTGGAACTCTTGAATACTTTGCGCGGGCAAGATTTGATCAGCACTATACGCAAGTGCTACTTCACCAGGAAGCTCAGGAAATGTTCCTGTGTATCCTCCTTCACTGAGCGCTCGTTCCATGAGTGTCTTCTTTGCTACGATGTAGCCCACACCACGTTCGCGCAGTGCACGACGCATCATGGTTGTATCGACACCCTTGAGACCGGTGAATTTTACAAACACCAATGTCTCCGCACTTTTACGTGCACCTTCCAATTTGTGCAGGATCTCCTGCTTTTTCCCTCTCGAGATAGCCATAGGATTTCTAAATTATTGACGAGACCGCAAACGCGCGTGTCGACCTTCCCTATCTCCATACTGGTATGAGTGGGACCTCGGCAGGGTAGATTACTCTGTTTAATTGTGGCGCTTTCGCCCACAGCCCTACTGTCTTTGATCTGTCGAGAAATACCATACCATATAAAAGTACCTAGACGCAACAGCGGCCTGCATGTGCAGGCCGCGTAGTTTATTCTCTTTGTGCTAACGGATGCGTGCTGCAGCACATCACCTGCGAGCGCCACGCCAGAGGAACCAATAGTCAATCCCGCTCCAAATGGTCATACCTGTTGCGGCAAACAGCACCGCGAACGAAAGTAGCTCGTAGCAATACCGCCCTGTCATACTAGCGATCAACGACGGCATGAGAACGGGTATGGCGCCATACAGAGCAAGCGCAACTACTTGTAACACCATTTTTTGCTTCCCTCGTTTCGAGGCGAACTCGTCGAGAGATTTTCCATTCATTGGTTTACGCCAATGGTAAAAAGACAGTACCAGTATTTCCCGTACAAGGATGATCGTACAGAGAAGCACTTCTTCCCACCCAAACAACGGCCAAAGAAACACCATATACGAACCCACCAATACCTTGTCCGCGAGCGAATCGAGCTGGGCACCTACTGCGGACTGGACTCGATACTTGCGTGCAAACCACCCATCCACTCTGTCTGATGACGCTCCGAGAACAAAAACCAGAAGCGCCACCAAAGACACGTCTGGAACAAAAATCATATAGGTGACCACTCCCGACAGCCCGATACGAGCGCCGGTGATGCCGTTCGGTACAAGCCTCATCCAGGGGTGTTTTTGCACCATAGGATGTAGCATCATTAACTCGGACATTGACCATCCTCCCTTTTCCACTACTAACGTACACGAGACCATGCAAATCTACAACCTTCGCGGTTTATTAGTGAACAAGAAGTCGCATAGAGATTGTGAAATACTAGAAAACACCTCTATTTGCATAGAGGTGTTTTCTAGTGACTAGCGCAAAGCGTATTAAATCTCTTCAATCTTAGGATACAAGCGTACAGTCGCAGTATCAGTCCCTCCCCCTGACGAACAACTCAAAGTAAAGGTGGTCTCGCCATTGATAGGGTCTGAGGTATACACGCCATCAGCTATATCGTTTTTGGTAGGCTGTCCCGGAGCAGATACCGAGCACCCTGTTTGTCCGTGACGATTTATTGAGACATAGGTACTATCTCCTGCGCGAACACGTTCTGGGTCGACCGATATCTCAGGATCTCCTGCTACTACTGGTGCCGGAGTGACGGTAACAACAACAGAATCAGTATCCCTTCCACCATCTGTATTCGTACAGGTCACTTGATACGTGCGCGTGTAAGGAGAAGTAAGAAGTGGCACTTCATTTCTTTTCACTCCACTCGTTTTACCTCCGGTACTGTAATACGCATCACCAGTACAACTATCTGCATTCGTTGAATCCCATTTTAGATCAATATTTGGATTAGCACCTCCTGCAAGATTGATGACGAGGTCAGTGTCACTAAAAGCAGTATCTGGAGCTCCTGCACGCTTGACCTTGAGATCCGCAGTAGGCACACGCACTACTCGGTCAGTGACTAACACCGTACACTCTGCCGGACTACTCGGCAGACCAAGGCCGTCTTCCACGCTGACAGAGGCGGTTTTTTGACCCGCGCTACCATAGGTTTTTCTGACTGTTTGTGTAGTACCAGTGAGACTATCTGTCCCTGTCCACGCATAGGTATATCCTGTTGAAACTGTAGGATCTGGTGTGCCACCTGAAGGAGCTGCAGCCCAGACGACTTCCGTATCCACAACGACAGAGTTAGTATTTGGAGCACAGGTTACCTGGGGATGTTGTGGCGGTGCAGTGATGGTAAGTATGGTTGTATCACAGTTGTCAGCATCCGCGGTTTCTGATATTTGATTTGCAGTGTCTACGCAATGCATAATCCGATAATTACCAGGAGTCGCAAACGTAAGCGTATATGATTCTGGATTGGTGCCCCCTACTGCTAACGCCTTTCCTGCAAGAGTGAGCGGCGTACCAGTTCCCATAAGGGACGAAAGATTGTAGTAGAACGTGTCTGTATACGGAGGATTCACCACTCCTACTCCGTTATTTGTGACAAGGGCCTTAAGAGTGACTGGCGTATTGGCCTCGTGAGTGACACCGCCTTCAATAGAGAGAGCGGTGATGAGGTTGGGTACTTTCACCTCCGCACAGACATCCGAGTTTGCCCCTCCATACTGTCCATTGCATGTCCATTGATACTGTGTGGCGGTGTCTGGAGGTGTGTCGACAGATGTTCCTGAAATACATTGGTTGTTGGCAGTACCACAGACGCCGACTATAGGTGTCGTACATGAGAGGTCTATCACCTTGTCTCCCCCTACCTGTTTTGGCGAGCCACCATTAGCATCAATACCAAATGCTTTGAGTGTATGGGAGCCATTGTTTTTTATATTTTCAGGGGTTGCAAAAGAGAAACCGTGATTACCTGCAACCAAGCCTGTGATGCCCGTCCTCGCTGCAGTTACATCCGCGCGGAATACGCTGGTCTTACCTCCCGTCACCAGTCGAGGCTCTCTCCCATCAGTGAAGTATTCATAGATGTGTACATCGATAAGTGATGCCGTACTGTCGGGATCTACTGCCCAGCCACTCACACTACTACAAGTGACACTATCGAAGTTACCAGCGGGTAGCTTGTTGGGTGGGGGCTGGATGGTGACCACCGTCATAGAGCAGTTATCGTCTTCGTTGCTCTCGTTAGGGATGGTGTTCATTTGGTCCACGCAGTGATAGAGGTTATAGGTGCCGGCGGTAGCGAATGAAAGTGAGGTTTTTTCAACGGCACCAGATACACCAGCCTCGAGTGGAACGGTGCCTAATTGTTCTGAAATTTTCACCCAGGCCGCAGCTGGAGTTCTATTTGCAGGCTGGAAATAGAAGCGATCGATATAGGGAGTGCTAACCGTGCTTCCCCCACTGTTTTTAGGTCGTGCACTGAGAGAGAGCATTGCTCCCATGGTGTGTGTTGATCCTCCTTGCACGGTGAAGGCGGTGGAAATGAGGTTTGGCAAAGCTGCAACAGTGAGTGAGTTGGTACAAGCGACTGTTTTTGATTCGCTGCCAGAGGTGACGGTGACTGAGGCGGTCTTCGGTCCTGCGGTGGTGTATTGCTTTGAGAAGGAGGCACCCGTAGTACCAGAGAGGATGTCGGTGCCAGTCCAAGCGTAGGTGTAGGTGCCGGTGTCACCAGATGCTATAGCGGTCCAGGTGGCGGTGTCACCTGCGGTGATGGTGGTGGGGTTGACGGAGCAGGAGGCGATGAGCGGAGTCGTGCAAGTGAAAGCTCCAGTACCTCCCGCATCTCCCCAAGCACTCCTCGTTGCTTGTGCGTGTACCCAGAAGTTATTTTGCACACCAGGTGTCACAGGGAACCGTGCACTATTCTGAGCCCAGTCACCATCGTTACGCGGTCTACATTCATACCAGGTATTCGTTCCAGAGGTTACCAAATTCCATTCCCACCCGCTATTAGTACATTGCGCTTGAGTCAAGCCAGTGATTCTTGGATGGAATTTGGTGGTGTCTGCACCTGGTGGCGTAGTCCAGGAGATATTCACCGCCTGACCGTTCGTATCACATTGTTTAGTGACGGTTGGTGGCGCAGGTCGACAAGTAGTGCCGTCACCAGGGCGTACGAACTCCCAACCTCTCTTTATAGAAGGGTCGCTGGTAGGACTAAAGTATTTCCACCACTCCCAATCATTGCCGTTGATATCTGCGCCTTCTGTACAGATCGTGTTCCATGTTCCGGGGATGGGAGCTGAACACGAAGCCGAAACTGTAGATCCATTTTGCCCACTACAGGTCCACTTGAATTCGGTGGTGGTGTCATCGGCCTCGGCAAAAGCTCCTGTGGTGCAGGTGTTGAGAGTGGTACTGCACTGACCAGGAACGGGGTTCTGACAAGTAAACGCACCCCCCACATCCTGGCGACTATACTCACCGTTTATCGGATTTTTACTATGAATCCACCATGTGTATGACTGCCCTGGTGTGGTAGGAAAAGTTTTTGAAGTACCCTTGAAGTTTTCATCTGAACCGGGAGTCACTTGCCAATTGTTGCCTCCGTCAGTACTCACACGTGTGTAGAAGGTGTCGTATCCTTGAGGAGCGTCCCATCTAATGGTTCCTAGGGTGCCGTCAGCACTACACGAGCCACTTTGGTTGGTAGGTGGTGGAAGCGGACAGGTAAAATTCACCCCTCCCGCAGGCCCTTCAATGCCGTTTGTCACACCATGCACCCATGCGTTATAGTTAGCCCCTGCCACAACGGGAAGTGCGCTCACTTGATTACCGGGCCAGTTATCGGTATAGCAAAACCCGCCCGCGCCTGACCAAGTCCAGTTTGGACCTGAGGTACATCGGGATTGATCCATTTGAGAACCGCTAATACGTGGATTATATCTGGTAGCGTTCGGTACGGCATTCCAGTAGAGGTTTACATGCTTACCGTCTGCGTGACACTGTGCCCAAAGGCCGGTAAGGGCGGGAGGGGTTATCGTGAAAGGGTGCCAATCACCACAGTTATTCCCTTCATTACTTTCTGCTACATGCCCCCCTACGTCGCCACAAATACGTGCGTGATAGGTACCGGCAACAAGACCGTTGTAAAAAGGTATAGGAACCAACGGCGCCCACTGCCCCGTTCCGATACCTCCATACCAAACAACATCGGACAAATATGTCGGCTGTTGATTACCCCTATTATCTATTTCTACGCGCGCATAAAGAGCGCCACTGTCTACTGGCCCATCATTTCTTATCCCTCCTCCAAAGTGAATAGGGTTTGTCCCTTGCACTACAACTCCACCATTTATAGGCTGTCCCCAGAGTGCATTCCAGTTTGCGGTGATATCAGGTCGCGGTGGCACACACGAGCCATCCCCTGCTCGCACTTCCTCCCATGGACCAACGTCGGTTCCATCATCCAATACCCATTTTCTCCACCACTCCCAATCATTTCGAGGATCAGCATTGCCTGACTTCGTACAATACTCGACCCATGTACCGCTGGGTTCAGATTCTCCTGAAGCAGGGATACTACGCCCCCCACCCTCTCCTTTAGGAGAGAGATCATACGTACCCAACTCAGAAGAGTACTGCACTATTGGCGACGAATGCCTTGCGTATGAAGCAACTCCTATTGCCGAAACAGCAAAAACCAACACCATTAAAAATACTATTTCCTTTTTTATGAAAAATCTCTTTCTGAACTTTTTCAGCATATATACACCGCCACTATATCGGCAATTATACATCCCCGCCTTTTATATCATGCTGGAGATATACACTACTCTAGCAAGGACATATTAAACATAACCGAATCCTTTGTTTGATGAAGTCCTTCTGAATATATTTTTGGGTTATTTCCAGGATATGCTCTGCCCCAGCTTCCTGTGTCAAGATTCTCAAAATGCTTTAAGGACTCTTCAAATACACGCTTCGCCTCCTCTCCTTGCTCTAAGTTTAATAAAGCTATGCCGAGTGAGTTAAGGAGCCATGGATTATCTGGATAATGCTGTAATCCCTTTTGCGCAACATCCCTCGCAGAAATAAAATCGCCTTTTTTAAAATAGATCCACGATAAGTCGTTGTGCCCCGCCCAGCTATTGGGATATGCCTCTAGAAAAGTTTGAAAATCACTAGCCGCACGATCAAAGTTATCTAAGTACCCATACACTAGACCTCGCACATAGAAAGATCGTTTGTAGTTTGGATACAGTTCTATCTCTTTATCTATCTCTTTAATAGCTGGAATGAATTCTCCATTTATAAAATGAACTCGCGCAAGTTGATAATGCACCAAAGGTATCGTGACATCTACTTCAATAGCTTCTTTAAAATACTTTTCTGCTTTTTGTATATCATAATGCTCACTAGAAAAATAGAAGTTTCCTATATCTCTTAGCAAGACGGGATTGTGTGAATCTAGTGCGAGCGCAAGAGCTGGGACGGGAACAGTCTTCCATACAAAAAGAGCAAGTTTTGCTTTAGTACAAAAGACTCCTGTAACCAGCAGCAAGAAAATACTACCTAGTACAAGAAGCTTGCTGCGCATCTTTGTATTAGAAGACTTCTTTGCTTTAGGTAGGCAATCCCTAATAAGATTTCTTATCATAAAATATGTAGCACTATCCTATCATGACACCACCTCTACTTGTCACAGAAAAGAGGCGTTACCCCCGTTGAGCAAAGGAATTATAATGCCTTTTCTATCTTAAGCTTTTGAATAACGTACTCTCCCACTTGAATACCCAGTTTCTTTCCCTCTTCATTATCATAAGGAAAGTGAATACCCGCCCACAGCCTACTATTCTTTGCTTCTTCGGCATCACGTAAGTAGGTTACAGCATCTTCGGGAAAAAACTGCGCAAGTACCGTCGCTGCAGTAAATGAAACAGTTGAGTGACCCGAGACATAGGCGGGAAAAGGAGGGTTAGGCATGGCCGTTTGAATACGAGTATCCACCATATCAGGTCTCTTTGTCCAATACGTATACTTTATCTTCCAACACTCCATAAAAGAGTCTGCTACTGATTCTGCAAGAACCATTTGTACATACGCGTATTTCTCATCTTCTAGTCCATACTTCTTGGAAACAGTCCATAGTCTATTTTGCCAAATACCAGCGGGCGCTTCGGTACCCGGAATACCACCCCAGAAATTTATGGAAGCACCCTGTTCTGGTGTCCGGTTATCAGAAGCATCTTTCACTACTTCTAAGGCAACCTTGTATTCGTCGCTCATAAATGCAGGCGGCGATGGTACCGTATAAGAGAATCCTGCATCAATGACGAAACGCTCACCCTCCCCTGCATTAGGAGAAAAAGGTGCTTGTGGTGAAACCCAAAATGCATCGCCTATAGGTTTATTCTTTATTTCCTGAGAGTCGCCCTTCTTTATTTCATGGAGTATTTCCAAGAGAGTGCTTGTGGCATATTCTTTATTATTCTGACGATTCTCATAGTATTGCCTTGCTACCACCGCGTAAAACCGGCTTGATTGTGGAGGCGTTGGCTTCTCCTCACGGACTACCTGCATTGCGCGCTCCATTACAATGCGCGACGCTGGTTTATTTTCTTGTTTTAATTCACCCGATACTACCTGCACTTCTGACGTATACGCTACTTTAGTTTTTTGTACATATGCATAGTACCCACCTCCTCCTACCCCCAGTATAACAATGAGTCCTAAGACCCCCCTTATTAAGGTTTTCATAATACCTATATAATATCATAGCCTACTAGCATGCGTCATTCGATAAGAATTCCTGCAACCACTGTTTCCTGCTCTCCATCAAGATCAAGCAGCTGCTCTATCGAAGTATCGTTTATAGCGCCCAGAATGACGCTATCTAAGCCTTCGAGCATACTATTATTCTGTATATTATTCGATATCGCACCCGCCTCAAGATACACATAGCGATACCCTCGCTCCCCGTATTTTATGACAGTCCTCCATGTCACCCCTGTAAGTACAGCAACTAAGCCAACACCCTCACTCCATGAGTCCCCAAAGTATTTTGATATATCTCTCCTTGTGTTGATCGGTATTTCCCATAGTTCTTCCAGCGCATGCTCTCTTACATTGTAATGATAACAAGTCCGCCCAAGATCACCCTTTTCAAAATTTAAGATATACGCCTCAATAGGATATCTACCTCCTGCACTTGGTTGTACTCTCTTCGTATCTTCTTCGCCAACACCTTCCTTTACCTCTCCACAAGAATAATAAAGAATATTTGATATCTGCTGCAAAGAAATACTCCTACGCTCCTTTTTCGCGCTGGTCCCTGCGCCCACATTTCGCAATGACCTCCTCTGTATAAGCTTTTCATGTCCAAATACTTTGGGTACAGGAGTAGGTAGGGCAATACGAGAAAATCGTTCATACGTTTTATAAGAAACACCTAACCAAGCAGGTGGCCACAGCGTTCTGTCGGAGGGGACACTTACCAACCCGTCCATTCCTCCATCCTTCGATTTTTCGTGAA
>Ga0172380_10005666_pt1 | contig 14993 bp, 9 predicted proteins | sample Leawe162metaG_FD_119747 | JGI IMG/M metagenome (GOLD analysis project Ga0172380, IMG submission 119747) | Leachate microbial communities from a municipal landfill in Southern Ontario, Canada - Leachate well 162 metaG | ecosystem: Engineered > Solid waste > Landfill > Unclassified | place...
ATCTCACTTGTAATACTAAATGCACTATTCTTAATTTGTAACACTAAATGCACATATCTCTTTTTGTAAGAGTGAATGCACAACTCCATTTTTTCATGAGGCGTTTACTTTTTCAATTAACAGCCACGCCTGACTGTAAAAAAAATCAGCTTCAAAGGTTGCTTTTTAGGATTTTCCGTGTTATACTACTTGCTCGTTATTTGCAGTATTTTTATAAAAGATGTAAGTGCTTTATAATGAATTCGTTTTGGAAAAAATTAGTTGGTGTGATACGCCCGGCATAAGGCCGGGGCAGTCGCTTTTTCCGGAATTTTATACCTGTGCGATTATCGCTATTTCCCTGAAATTTCGTTTTCAGGATAACTGTATCAATACTTGGAGATTTTATCAATGGACAATGAACAAACAAAGATGATGAAAGGTAACGCCATAACCGTCAGATGCCTTGAGCAGGCGGGAGTTGATGTAATATTCGCCTATCCGGGCGGAACATCAATGGAGCTTCATCAGGCGTTGCAGGATTCCTCAATTCGTGTAATTTTGCCGCGTCACGAGCAAGGCGGCGCTTTTGCCGCCGGCGGTTATGCCCGCGCTACCGGCAAGGTCGGTGTCTGTATGGCCACCAGCGGCCCCGGAGCAACTAACCTTCTCACCGGCATTGCCGACGCCTATATGGATTCCATTCCGACGGTTTTCATTACCGGTCAGGTTCCTGGACACATGATAGGGAAAAATGTTTTTCAGGAAACCGATATTATCGGCATGACCAGACCTATCATCAAGCATAGTTATCTGGTGCTTGACGCCAGCGAACTGCCGCAGGTCATCAACGAAGCTTTTTATCTGGCAGGCAGCGGTCGCCCCGGACCGGTTATTGTCGATATTCCTAAAAACGTTCAGCAACAGTTTTGCGAACCGGATTTTGACGTTAAGCCTTCGCGTCAGGCTTGTCAGCCGATTTTTAAAATAAAAGCGACTGATATTGCGAAAATCAAAGAGATGATCCGGAGTTGTAAGCGTCCGTGTATTTATGCTGGCGGCGGCATAATTTCCGCCGAAGCTTCCGCAGAACTGAAAAAATTTGCTGAATCATATAATATCCCGGTAGTTACCACGTTGATGGGAGTTGGCGCGTTCCCGGAAAATCATCCGTTAAGCCTGAAATGGCTGGGAATGCACGGCACTGTTTACGGCAATAATGCCGCCAATGAATGCGATTTATTGTTGGCGTTAGGAGCGCGTTTCGATGACCGCGTTACCGGCAATCCGGCAACCTTTGCGGTTAATTCAAAAATTATCCATATTGACATTGATGACTCGGAAATTAATAAAAATAAACCGGCTCATCTGGGTATTGTCGCTGATGTTAAAGATATGTTGATTGAACTCAATAAAGCACCGGTTCGTCAGGATTACACTGCGTGGTTCGCTCAGATAAAAGAATGGAAAGAAAAATTTCCGCTTGCTTACAAAAAGAAAGCAAACCGGGTACAGCCGCAATATGTTATGGAAACGCTGTGCAAAATGACTAACGGCGAGGCGATTATTGTTCCTGGAGTTGGGCAGCATCAGATGTGGTCGGCGCAGTACTATCAATACACATATCCCCGGCAACTGCTGACTTCCGGCGGACTCGGAGCAATGGGCTTCGGACTTCCGGCCGCGATGGGCGCTAAAGTTGCCTGTCCAGATAAACTGGTTATCAATATTGACGGCGACGGCAGTTTCCAGATGAATATTCAGGAACTTGGCACGTTGCATGTTGAAGAAATCGGCGTAAAAATGATTATTCTCAACAATCAGCATCTGGGGATGGTGGCGCAATGGGAAGACCGTTTCTACGGCAGCCGTCGCGGCAATACTGTTCTCGGCAATGGACGGAAGATGTGCAGTATGTGCAATAGTACTAAACCTTGTCGTGGTAATACAGTTCGAGGCAGTGGGCAGGCGGAACGTCCGTATCCGGACTTTGTTACGATTGCCAAAGGTTATGAAATTCCCGGTCGGGAAGTTTATAAGCGGGAAGAGTTGGAGCCGGCCATCAAGGAGATGCTGGAGACTGACGGACCGTTCATTCTGGACATTCATACTGGTTACGAAGAGCACGTTCTGCCAATGATTCCGCCGGGAAAAGATTACCGGGCAATTATCACCGAATAGCGTATTTTCTATCAAGGCGGTCTCCTGCTTGCAGTGAGACCGCTTTTTTTTGCAAAATATTCAAATTATAACCTTGAATATTCTGTGATTCAGACTAATTTACAAACCTTATCACACGGGCGGTTGGCTCAGTTGGCTAGAGCACCTGGTTTACACCCAGGTTGTCGGGGGTTCGAGTCCCTCACCGCCCACCATTTTCCTCATAATCAGCCTTGGTAATACGTGTATTAACTGCGTCTTGCCGGAAGTAAAATTTTTCAAAGCATTTATTACAAATTGTCGTTGTTGCGTTTAATAGCGGAAAAGAGAGTATCGGCATAAATAAATGTTGTATTTTGTTTTATTTCTAATATAATATGGGGAAGTTTTCTGAGAAAGCCTTAAACGGTTTAAATTAACAGCTGAGCATCGCGATATGGATAGAAAGTCAAAGATTCTAATAGTTGAAGACAGTAAACCTCAAGCGTTTTCACTCCAAAGTCTGCTTGTTGAAAATGGTTATGATGTTTTAGTCGCGTTTTGCGGACTTGAAGCTCAAAGATGCCTCGAAAACTTTTCTCCGGATATTATTATTACTGATATCATCATGCCGGATATTAATGGCTATGAACTCTGCCGTATCGTCCGGCAGGATGAACGCACGAAAAACATCCCGATTATGTTGCTTACTTCACTCGCGTCGCCGGATGATATTATTGAAGGCTTGAAAAGCGGCGCGGACAATTTTCTCACAAAACCTTTCGAAAAAAATGCATTGCTGGCCAGAATCAGTTACATTTTGTTGAATAAACAGTTGCGCGAAGTTCAGCCGTCAGCGTTTGGTTTGAATCTCTATTTTGCCGGACAGGAGCACGTTATCACTGCTGAACGGGCGCAAATTCTCGACTTGTTTTTTTCTTCCTACGATATGGCAATTCAAAAGCACCGCCAACTGGAGGCAAAGGTAAAAGAGTTATCGGAAACGCAGGAGTATTTGTATGAAGCCAGAAATGAAGCTGAGGCGGCATTAGAAGAGGCCCAAAAGGCAAAAGACGCACGCGGGATGTTTTTGGCGAACGTCACTCATGATATTCGTTCGCCACTCAGCGCAATCATTGGGATTGCCGATTTGCTTTCAGAGTCAGAATTGCAGACGGAGCAGAAGGAATATGTGAATATTATAAAAAATGCTGGAGAAAGTCTGTTGGCTCAGATAAATAATATTCTTGATTTTTCCAAAATAGACGCCGGAATGTTGGAACTGGAATCAATAGATTTTGATTTGTATGAACAGGTTAAAATGGCGGCGAGTATATTTGCCAGAGAATTTGCGGACAAAAAACTCGAATTTGCGACTAATATTGCCTCTGATGTGCCGCAATTCATTGTCGGTGATGAATTAAAAATACGGCAGATTTTTATTAATCTGCTCAGCAACGCGGTAAAATACACCTCTAAAGGCGGAGTTGCATTTAATATTTCACGACTTGACTGCGCAAACAGCAAAAACGCCAAATTACGGTTTGAGGTGATTGATACCGGAGTTGGTATTGCTAAAGACAAACAGCAGAATTTGTTTCAGGCATTTGTTCAAGGCCATCAGTCCGCCGCGCGAATTTATGGTGGCACCGGTCTCGGGCTATCGATTGTAAAAAAACTTGTCACTCAAATGGGCGGAACGGTTTATTTAACCAGCGAACCCGGATTTGGCAGTACATTTACGCTTGAAATTGAGTTTCCGCTCTCATCCAAAAATAAGTTAACAAATAGCATAAAAGAAAATATTATGACCCAAACGCAACGCATGATGTCTTTACCCGAAGAGAAACAGCAGGAACAGAACGCAACAAAGAAGATTTTGATTGTGGAGGACAGCAAAGTTTATCAACGGCTTGAACTGGAAATGTTGAAAGCGTGGGGGTATAAATTTGAAATGGCGGAAAACGGGCAGGATGCGTGCCAAATCTACCGTGAGCGCGGAAATGAATTCAGATTGATTCTCATGGATTGTCAAATGCCGGTCATGGACGGTTACGCAGCCACTGTGGAAATCAGGAGAATTGAAAAAGAGAAAAATATTTCCAAACCAATTCCAATTATTGCTTTGACCGCAGGAAGCTTTGTTCCTGATACCACATTATGTTCAAACGCCGGAATGAATGATTATATAGAAAAGCCTCTCCAGAAAAAACAGTTGGAAGATTGCATTGCCAAGTGGATTTGACCTGAATATGGCATTTTCGCCGATTCTGTAAAAGTAGCCTTTAGCTGTTTTTGAGTTTGTTACAAGATATTTATTATAAACAATATAGAACTAGAAAAATGGTTCAACTGCTGTTTGTTTGAGGATTATGAAAGTTGGCTTGCCCTATTTCCTATAATTCTGATTTTTATTACCATTCCATGTTCTGATTACTAATCAACAGCTACATTCCCGACTATATAACACTAACCATGTTACCAGCTCCAATAAAAATAAAAAGTATTGTTTTTTCGGCTTTACTGTTGCTTTTTCTTCGTTCCTGCATTATAATCAGAGTAAGTCATGTTAGAAAATCATATAATTTACTTGTGAATGTTGAAAATCATGAATGCCAAAGTGTATAAATTCAAATACGAAGAAGTCACCGACAAGTTGCGGGAAATGATTTTATCAGGTCAGATAAAAGGCGACCAGCTTCCCAAAGAGGATGACATAATGAAATTTTTCAATGTCAGTCGGATAACTCTTCTTAAAGCCATGGATTTACTGGTAAAAGAAGGGCTTTTAACCAGAGTAAAAGGCACCGGTACTTTTATCAACCGCAATTCCGGTAGCAATGCGACTGAACTAATGCACCGGATGGTAGTAGTAGCCATGCAAACTAACGGACATTATTACAATAAACTATATGAAAACGTGAAACATAATATTCAAGAACATAATTTGTTCCCAATAAGTTATAATATTACTGCCGGTAATTTTGATTGCCTGGTGAAAATGGCAAATCTTAATGCATTGCTTAATTCTCCGGTAAAAGGATTATTGTTGCACGGCGCAGGCTATTGGCGCAATCCAGTTCTTCTGAGCAGGGCCGATTTGCATTCGGTTTTTATAGACTTCTACGACTGGGCTGGCACTCCTCCATGGGGAGCAGTACTGGTTGATTATGAACATGGCGCTTATCTGGCCGCCAGGCATCTGTTGGAATCAGGTCGAAAAAAATTAATGTTAGTAACTCATAAAAATCCTATTACAATTGAAATGACAACATCACATATGGCTAATCATCCACGCTGGCAGCTCAATGCCGGTTGTCAACGTGCAGTTGATGAATTTCCAGGAACGTCCTGTCGTTGGATAAGTGATTTTGTGACGGATAAAGATTTAGATTTAGCGATAGCCGGAATTATCGGATCAAGACCGGATGGGGTCATTTGTGGCGCTGATTATCTCGGGGCTAAACTTTGTTCTTTCGCCCTGCGTTCCGGAATGAAAGTACCGGAAGATATTGCGATAACCGGTCTATATAATACGCCGTGGGCTAACGAATCGGATGTCGCTCTTACCAGCATCGACGTTCAACCGGCAAAACTGGGCAAACTGGCAGTTGAAATGTTACTGAGCGGACACAATGAGATTATCAAATTGAAACCAATTCTTCAAGTCAGAAGTTCTTCAGACCTTACCATCAAAAAACAAAATGTTTCCAATATAAACAAAAGCGTGTATGCAGAAAGTTTGTATGCAAGCTGAACAAAAAATGGAGATGCAAAGATGAGAGAAAAAAAGTGTCGTAAGGTCAACGCGTTCACGCTCATAGAGCTCCTCGTTGTAATCGCGATCATAGCGATTCTTGCCTCAATGTTGTTGCCTGCTCTTAATAAAGCGCGGGAAGTCGCGAAAAAAGCTGCATGCCAGAATAATTTCAAGACTGCCGGTATGGGAATTTTGATGTATTGCAATGATTACAACGACTGGATTCTGCCCATGCACACCGGTAGCAGTTACGCGCCTTATTCGAACAGGATGTGGATGCAGTTCCTCAGTGACTGCAATATCGTTTATCCTAAAAACGGTTTGCCTGTACTTGCTTCAATGCGCAAATATATGTGCCCTTCAATGACAGAGGATTTTTCCGGTTCAAACATGGGTCAATACAATTGGGCTTTTAATGCGAAAATCACTCCATTTAATAACTGGACACTAATCAAAAAAATAAACAGAATCAAGAAAAACGGCGAGGCTTTATGTATGACGGAAACTATTGATGGCAATGGGTTATATCAATACGCCTATAATTTTGGAAGCGGCAACCAGCCGCCTGCGGCGACTAGCGCCAGAATAAACTTCCGGCATGCGAAAAATGCGAATGCATTGTTCTATGACGGCCATGTAAAAAGTCTGAGCCTCAATGATATTCCCAACGATCAAAATCAGCTTACGTCTGCATTTTGGAAAGGCAACTGAGCAGGCGCTGGCAACGGTTATTTGAAGTCTAACGAAAATGAACGCATTAAGCAAAATGTCAATAATCACCTCATTTAATAATTTAATCCTGCATTTAAGATGGAGTAACGCTGATAAGATGGATAAAAAAATTCCAGAATTAATTTGGCTATTTATGTTGTTTTTCATCATGGCTGCGACGGAAGGTTCAGCTTTTGAAGAAGCTAGTCTGCCTGTCGCATCGGACGCTATAACTTTTGAACAAAACTTTGACAGTAAATCCGCATTGCCGGAAATGGCTACGGGTAACGCCGCGCCGTTATTGATTTTCGGCAAACAAAGTTATGCAAAAGGCCTCAGCGGCTATGCGTTGTTTTGCGGAAAAGGCGGAGCTAAAATAAGATATTCAGCGCAAAATAATATTGATTTTGACAAGCCGGGCGCTGTAAGCTTATGGTTCTTTACAGACAACTGGCAGAAAAGCACGGGAATGCCGCGAGTACTTTTTTTTGCGACAGAATGCAGTAAAGGTTATATCGGAGCAGAAACGGAAAATGACCCTAAAAACATCCCGCTTCTGGAAAGGAAAATACGTTTAAGAATACTTTACAGTAAACTTATTCCGGATGGTTATTTGGCTTTATCAGCACTAGGTCCTAAGGCAGATAACATGTGGCATTTACTGGTTTTTGCCTGGCACGGCAATAGTATATATATGAGCCTGGACGGAGCGCCTTTCTCTTCAAAGGTTTTACCAAGCAAGATTTCTACGAAAGCATTGCCGTCTACAGATTTTTCTATCGGGACTGAAGCTTTTCAAAATTACCTGCTCGATGAAGTCAGGATTTACTCCAGGAAATTGAGCAATATAGAAGTAAAAGCAATATGGGAAAAAGGCAATATGGAAATTAATAAAAATAAACAAAGGGAAGTGAAGTGATGAATAAAATATTGAAATGTATTCTTGTTGCGGCTTGCGGTATGTCAGCTTTATTGACATGCAGCGCAGATGTAGCGCCGTCTTATATCAGAACACCGCAGATGACGAAGCCGCCATTGATTGATGGAAAGATTCAGGAAGGCGAATGGCGGGGGGCATCTGAGAGTTTCGGAACTCTTCAGTTGGGAACAAATTATCTGACAGGGCGCGATGCGGTTTTTTTTATCGGCTATGATACGAAAAATCTCTATTTTGCCTGTAGAAGCGAACTGCCGCCGGAAGGCATGAAACTGCTGTCACGCGTGAGAGAACGCAATGGAAAAGTTTACGCTGACGATGCGGTGGAACTGATTATCATGCCGCCGCACAAAGAATATGTTTACCAGTTCATCTCGAACTCTCTGGGTACTTTTTTTGCCCAAAAATATCCCGTTGTCAGAGGAAGTGTTTGCGTTGCAGAACAGAAGGAATGGGCGCCTCAAGCCATGACGGCAAGTTCTTTCAAAGACGGGAACTGGGAGATTGAGGGCGTGCTCCCGCTGGCGGATATCGGTGTCAAAGAGCTCCCGTTTGAACAGGAATGGCGCTTGCAAATGACGCGAGACTGGCGACAGCCGGCGGAACAAACCCCGTGGAACAAGAGCGGAAATTTCTGCAATCCAGACAGCATGGGAATAATGGTTATGGATAAAGATGTTCCCGCCACACATTTTCAAGGTTTGGGCAAAGATTACAGTAAAGGTCTTTTGGACATAGGATTTTCCGCGTTTAATTCTACCGGGACTCCATGTGAAGTAGAATGTGACGTGAGTGTTGTTTCAGATGGACCACCGCGGCCACTGAACACAAAAGAGCGAATTGCTCCGGGGCAGAGCAAAGATTTTGCTTTGAAATATTCTGAAAAGGCTGCAATCACCAGTGATTTATCCGCAACCATCAAGGAATCGAAGACCGGAAAATTACTGTTGCGCAGAAATTTAAAATTCGGCAACAGCAAAGAGACAAGCTGGGAAAAGCCCGGGGCGCAAGAAAATACGGAGATGGAATTCGCCTATTATCCCTACTATAAACTTATAAAATGCCGGGTGGACGCTGCCGCCGCTGGAAACGCAATAACTATGGTTTCATTTTATGTAAAAGACAGCAACGGCAAAAGCATCGGCCAAACGGCTGCCGGGCAGAAAATTAAAAATGATTATCGTGCGGAATTGAAACTCCCCGAACTTGCCGAAAATACTTATAAAGCGGTTTGTGAAATTGCATTTAAAGATGGTAAAAAGAAAACTCTGGAAAAGGAGTTTGTCGTAAAACACTTTCCGTGGGAGCATAACCAGATTGGTCTGGAGAAGGTCATCGTTCCTCCATTCAAACCGTTGAAAACCAATACGAAAAAACGGGAAGTCAGTGCGTTGATGACTGGCTACGGGATAAAAGGTCTTTTCTGGGACCGCATCTATTCTCAAGGTGAAAATATTCTGACCTCGCCTATAAAATTGATGATTAACGGTAAAGACTCTTTGCAGGAAAAAACATTTGAATTCACCAGCGTTGAAGACCATGCCGTAAATGCCGAGGCGAGTGTCAGCGGTAGTGGTCTTAAGATAAATAGTAAACAGGAATATGACTATGACGGTATGTGCAAAGTAACGCTTGACATCATTCCAGACGGTAAGGTTGCCATCGACAACGCATGGATAGAAATTCCTTTGAAAAAATCAGTTGCGCGGCTCATGCATACCATGCACAACACGATGAAGAATCATCCGGCGGATTTTATCCAGCAAGGAAACGGGGTGGTATGGGACAGCCGGATGGGGTATAAAAGTGATGAAGTCAGAGGCAATTTCTGGCCGTATTTCTGGCTTGGAGACATCTATAAGGGCTTCTGCTGGTTTACCGCCAGCGACAAAGACTGGAGCCTTGATTATGAAAAGGCGGCGATACAAATTATTAGAAAAGACGACAGCGTCATATTGAGAATAAATATTGTCAACAAACCGTGTGTGTGGGAAAAACCGTTCCAATATGTAATGGGCTTTCAACCTACCCCCGTCAAGCCCCGTATGGCAGGGTGGCGGCGTGTTTCGGAACGGGTAAAATTCAAGAATGAGGGTAGCGTTGCAATGGCGCTTCTGGCAGGCAGTAGCGTTTGGAGCGCCGACGGGGCATACGATCCGTGGCCGGCGGGCAAAGATTATTCGATGATAAGAAAACTTGCCAAGTCGGAAAGACAGCAGTCAGCCAAAGACACATCAGACGTGGCGCCTTTCATTGAAAAACATTTTCCTGGCGTTTCAAAAACAAGATATGATTTTGTAAAAAGGCATCTGCTGCGCGGCAGAGCATGGAGTACATTCGCCGATTATTTTGTTCCGTACCTGAACCCCACCGCATCGGAAATGTACTGGGATGAATATAAGGTGTATATGGATGAATGGTGGTATAGCAATTACCGGGCAAACACTTCCGACGATTACAATACCGAGCCGTGTAGAAGCTATCAGGATATGTTACTGTACTACACACGAGAACTGGTGCGCAACGGTATGGACGGAATATATTATGACAACATTCGGGACAGAACCAGTTACGATACTACAACCGGTCCGGCGTATGAATTGCCGGATGGAAAAATCCAACCTTATTTCACGATTTTTTCTGTCCGTGAACTTTTGAAGCGCACCTATACTATGCTTTATCTTGAAAATAAAACGTTGCTGGACAACCGGCCGCTGCTGATTACCCACATGACCAACACCAATATTGTGCCATGCATGAGTTTTTCAACAATCTCACTCGATTTGGAAGCAAAATTTGGTCCTGCGGATTTTCAGGATAGATTTTCTGAAGGCTGGTTGCTCAGTACCACTATCGGCACGCAAACCGGTTGTGCTCCTGAGGTGCTGGTGCAAATTACCGGTAATGAAAAAGAGTTTGTGACCAGAACTTTTCTGGCAGTGACGCTGGCATATGACTTGCCGATAGTTTTGAATTGCGGAGGGCTTACCTCTACTTTTAAAAAGACATGGGATTTAATCAGAAATTTCGGTTACGGCGACGAAGAAACCAAAGTTTTTGCATGTTGGGCGGCTCAGGATTATATAAAAGTTCTTACTCCTGGTGTAAAATCAGCATTATATCTGAAAAAAGATAAAGCTATGCTCGTAATAAGTGGTTTCAGTAATAAAGACAACATTGTAAAAATCAATATAGCAGGGCTGGGCAATAAATTTCATAAAATATTTAATGCCGAAACAGAAAAGGAAATAAAGGTGGAAAATGGAATTATAAGTATACACCTGCCGAAACATGACTTTAAACTGCTAATAATAGAAAATACAAAGCCATAATAAAAAGGTGATTCAATGAAAAACTATATGTTATTTTTACTTGTCAGTTCGCTTCTCCTGTTGTATTATAGCAATCCAGCTCTAGCCGCAACTAAAAACCTAATAAACAACCCTGGAGTCGAAAAATCCATCGGCCCATGGAGCGCTCCAGCTTATTGGTCGGGAACAGTTTCGTTTATCAGTGACTCCAAGTTAACTCATTCAGGCGCTGGTTGTATGAAACTGGTAGCCGCGGAAAAAAATGGTAAACACTGGGGGCGTATTTATCAGGCAAGCAAGGCCGAAAACTTTGTGGGCCGACATTTTCGTTATAGCATGTGGGTGAAGGGGAAAGGCGAGTTGGCTTTGGGAGTAATAGAATATATACTCAAAAAAAATAAAGATTCTATTTTTTTTACCAATGTGAAACTTACAGGGGAATGGCAAAAAATCACTTGTGAATTTACAGTCGAAGATCCTAAAGTTTCCATGCTTAGCGCCTTAGCCGAAGTTAGAGGAAAAGGAAGTGAAGTATACATAGATGATGTCAGCCTTACCACCTTTCAGGATCCCACGGTCGCGATTGAAGCACAGCAAAAACACCAAATTGTTGCTCAGAGTTCTCTCCTTCCTGATCTTTCTTTTGAACTTTCCAAATCAGAGAAAACACTTTCTCAGGCGCCGGTCACCTTGTATCTTATTTTTCCTGACGGAAGCAATAAGATTATAAAAAGCGTTACGAATTCCACTGGGCTTTATTCATCTTCACCGGAAAACATCACACTTGACTCACCAGGAGTTTGTCAAGCTATTTGTTCTATGCCAGAATCCGGCGTGATTTCCGAGATATACATTGATGTCATTGACAAAAGCTCATACGCCAAGATGGACTCCATTGCAAAAGAGATAAAATTGCAAAAGCCTTTGCATATTCTCTATCTTGGCGACAGCCTTACAGACCATTGTCGTGGTCATAATTATGTGGACAAGCTTGATTACTGGTTGAATAAATACAATCAGGACAAAGTGTCATTTAGAAATGCCGGAGTCGGCGGAGATTTTATAACTCGCATGTGGGAGCGTATTCAGGGAATAGAAGGAAACAAGAAGGCGTACAGGCAAAATATGTATGACGGCTTGTTTGACAAAAAAACAGATATTGTGTTCATCTTTCTAGGGCACAACGATACCAAAGCAGATAGTAATTCCGGATATAAGACTCCAGTTGTTGAGCCTAAAATTCAAGAAGAGACCTATCGTAAGCTTATTAAATATATTCGTAGCAAAAGTGACGCAAAGATTGTTCTGCTTAGTTCAAGTTCATCATTTTTCCCGCGTTGCAAAGCCATTGCTGAAAAGCAGGCTGCTATGGGAAAAAAGCATGTGTTGTTCGGACAGCCGGAAAAGCTTGAAGCATTTAATGATGTTGTCAAAAAATTATCGCACGAATTGCATCTTGATTACATTGATATTTATAATCCAACGAAAAATCATCCAGACAAAGCAAACCTTTTTTCTCCTAATGATGGGATACATCTTACCGAAAAAGGAAACAGTTTTATCGCTATGCTTTTGCTCAATTATATTTCATCTGTTGAGCACAAGACGAATCAGTAACAACATTAATTCAAAGGATACGTACATGAATATTTATATTTTTGTTGACATGGAGGGAATCAGCGGAATAAGTGGGAGCGATTTTGTGATGCCCGGAAACCGCTTTTATTCGCTGGGATGCCAGTATTATACAATGGAGGTTAATTCCTGTATAAATGCCTGTTTTAAGGCGAATGCAAAAAATGTTATTGTCAGAGATGGTCATTCTTCCGGAAATCATATCATATGGAAGGAGTTTGATAAACGTGCAGAGTTGATTCAAGGCAGCACAGGCAACAAACGTTTCCCTGGGATTGAAGAGTGTTCTGCCCTGATATTATTGGGGTATCATGCGATGGCAGGAACTCAAGGCGCATTACTTGAACATACTTATTCATCTACCACAATACAAAATATGTGGTTGAATAATATAAAAGCAGGAGAATTTGCGATTGATTCAGCTATTGCTGCGGAATATAACGTCCCAACAATAATGGTCTCAGGCGACGACAAAATATGCGCCGAAGCTAAAAACTGGATTCCTGATATTGTTACATGCCAGGTGAAGAGAGGTTTATCCTGCCAGGGCGCCCGACTCCTTTCACAAGAGAAAGCCCATTCCCTAATCGAAGAAAAAACTATTGAAGCGATAAGTAAAACAAGCAGCATTAAACCTCCGCAAATCAGCAAGCCTGTAAGATTAAGAATTGAAAACATTGAACGTGGCATCAACAAAATAGGAGAAAATATTAAAGCAATTGATGGACGGACAGTAGAAATTATGGCTGATACAGTAGAAGAAGCTCTTTTAGGATAAATCAACAAAGGAATATAAAATGAGACATCTTATTGCAAGTTTAGTAGTTTTGCTCACCATTTCTATAGCAAGCGGTGCAGAAATAGATTACCCAAAATCAATTGACATCGTTTCCGGAAAACTTGAGGTCAGGCTTGGCGCTGCCACATACTGGAATATAGATCGAGTAATCTACGACAAATTAGCCGTTAGTACAGATGCGAAGGGTTACTGGGGAACTGTTTTTCAGTTTCCTGAAATAGGGTTTGTCGGTTCCGGTCACAATGATAAAGGCAACTCGGAAAAAGTAATTGAGCTTAAAATGTTCGCCGATGATAAATATCTTTCTCCTGAAGATGTTGTTAAATCGGGAAAAATAAAATGTAATGAATTTAGGCTGGAGAAACAAGCGCAGGTGATGGATATTGTTTTCAACTACTGCTTGATTATCAAAAATGACCAATTGATTGAGAGTTGCAGGATGAAAGCTGCAAAAGACACCCCGCTGAAACTCATGTATAATTTCATGCATCCGTGGTCGGAAAAAATGACTGATTATTATATTCAGATAAAAGATAATGATGATAAACAAGGCGAATTTAAAACCGATGAAAAATTTCCTCATCAAGGTAAATTCAAATGGATATCGCTTTATGATAAAAATATCCAGGCTGGCATCGTCTCAAAAGCTACAGGCGATGATATAAGTTGTTTCCTGTGGGATAGAAAAAACTACAAGAAAGTTTATCTTTGTGCCTTTTATAGAAAAACGATGATTGCCGGACAGGAAACATCTCATACCATGACCACTGCGTTCTTTAAGTCCACTCCAACCGACTGGATAAAAACAGCAAAAGAACTTGCAGATAAACTATAATCTTAAGTTTTTTCAAGATAAACAAAACGTTGAAAGGCGTTCATAAAGTGCAAAGCAAACAACCATTTCAGCTCCGTGGCGTTCAACTTGATTTGGCCAGACAAATGGAGCGATTGGATTTCATCTTTGAGTTCATTGATTTCATTGCCGATGCTGGCTATAATACCCTTGTGCTTTACCTTGAGGGCAGGATAAAAACACAATCGTTTCCTTATCCGGCTGAAGGCGAATATTACACTCCTGAGGAAATGAAATCGGTAGTTGTTTACGCCGCCAAAAAAAACATAGATGTGATTCCGGTGGTTTCAGTCCTCGGCCACGCTGAACTTTTCTTGAAGCACGAGGAACTTACGCATCTGGCTGAAATAAGAGGAGATGCTAAAAGCGCTTTTGGAGGGTCGATAAATCATGTTTTCTGTCCCTCACTGCCGGAAACGGTTGATTTCATTAAAGCCTACCTTTCAGACATAGCCGCAATTTTTCCATCCAGATATTTGCATGCAGGATGCGACGAGGTATGGGATTTTGGTTGTTGCTCAATTTGCCGCAACAGGATGCATCAAGGCGAAACAACTGGAGATATTTTTGCGAGATACATAACTGACGTGCATGACTTCATAAAAAATACACTTAAAAAGGAAATGATTATATGGGACGACATGCTGGAAACCTATCCAGATGCATTGGAAAAGATTCCGCGTGACATTATTTTATGCTGCTGGAACTACGACAGGTGCGTTGATTTGCCCAAAGCGCATTTCAAGTCAAGATTTGAGGATGATTTATTTGCCAAGTACGATAAAATGGGGTTCAAATATCTTTTTGCTCCGGCAACGTATTTGGTCGGAAATATTGAGAGCTTCACCGCTTACGCATCTAAGCACAAA
>Ga0172380_10005667_pt1 | contig 14985 bp, 17 predicted proteins | sample Leawe162metaG_FD_119747 | JGI IMG/M metagenome (GOLD analysis project Ga0172380, IMG submission 119747) | Leachate microbial communities from a municipal landfill in Southern Ontario, Canada - Leachate well 162 metaG | ecosystem: Engineered > Solid waste > Landfill > Unclassified | place...
ATGCAACAAGCGCGTGACCCGCTTCGTGGTATGCGGTAATCTTCTTTTCTTTGTCAGAAAGAATGTGACTACGACGCTCCGGACCCATCATGACCTTCTCGATCGAGCGGATGAGGTCGAACTGTGCGACCTTCATGCGATTCTCACGCGCCGCGAGGATCGCTGCTTCGTTCATGAGCGATTGGAGGTCAGCACCCGAGAATCCCGGTGTACGCTCGGCAATCGTCTTGAGGACGACATCCTCAGTAAGCGGTTTCGTGCGAGCATGAATGGCAAGAATCGCCTCGCGGTCGGCGCGGTCAGGAAGGTCGAGACGGACACGGCGGTCGAAGCGACCCGGGCGAAGGAGCGCTGGGTCGAGCACGTCGGGACGATTCGTTGCTGCCATGACGATCACCTCTTCTGTTGGCTCGAATCCATCCATCTCAACAAGGATCTGGTTGAGCGTCTGTTCGCGTTCGTCATTACCACCGCCGACACCGGTGCCGCGGACACGTCCGACAGCATCGATCTCATCGATAAAGATAATCGCAGGAGCCGCTTTTTTCACTGTTTGGAACAAGTCGCGTACGCGTGATGCACCGACACCGACGAACATCTCCACGAATTCGGAACCCGAGATGGAGAAGAACGGGACACCCGCCTCCCCTGCTACCGCACGTGCGAGCAGTGTTTTACCGGTACCAGGGCTTCCCATGAGAAGAACTCCCTTGGGAATTTGTGCGCCAATTGCCAAGAACTTCTTGGGGTTCTTGAGAAAGTCGACAATTTCGAGAAGTTCTTCTTTTGCCTCCTTCACGCCGGCAACGTCTTTGAAGAGAACCTTCTTGTTGTCTTTGGGATCAAAGAACTTGGCGCGCGCCTGACCGAATGAGAATGCCTGCATCCCCGCACCCTTCGCGGAGCGCGTGATCATGTAGATAAAGAATCCAATGAGGAGGAGCGGGATGAGGATTGGTGCGAGATTGATTACCCAGAACCAAAAGCCCGATGCACTCTGTACAGAGATAGTTGTTGATGCGAGCTCGGTGGGTGTCACACCATATGCGGCGAATGCTTCAGAGAGACCAACGCCTGTTTCTTTGCGTGATGTCTGCTCCGAACCATCCGCACGGGTGATCGTGAGCGTGTCACCTTCGACAACAATCGAAGTGATTGAACCCGTCGAAATATCTTGAGCGACCTGAGAAAACGGAATCTCATTGGCGTCTTTCTGGTCGGTGAAAAGCGTGTACGCCGATGAAATGACGAAGAAGATGATTACCGTGATGAGGATCTGCGTCGTGAGACCCTTGGGAAGCTTGGGCTGTGGCTCTTTGCGAGGCTGTTTTGGTTGCTTGGTGGCGCGTTGTGACATGCGGGGATTATACCCTCCTTCACCTCGCTTACGCGAGGTTTCGGAGGGCAGGCCCATCCTCCGACCTGTCCGACGGAGCCTCGGCGAAGTCGGAAGCCTTAGCGAAGGAGAAGCCGCTCCTCTGATAATTTATGAGTAGTTAATCCGAATAATATTAGTGTTCACGGATGCACTATGTGTATATCGTTCAAAGCACCAAAGATAATTCGTTTTATACGGGTCAAACAGGAAATCTTCGCAGAAGATTAGGTGAGCACAATGATGGACTCACTCGCTCAACTAGAATAAGGGCGCCATATCGTCTTGTTTGGTACTGTGCTTTCTTAACTGAATCTCAAGCGGTTTTGTTTGAGAAATATCTGAAGACAGGTTCGGGTGTTGCTTTCTCCCGTAAGAGGTTTGTTTAGGGCCTCTCCTTCACTTCCACCTCCGCTAAAGCTACGGTGGACAGGAAAGTTTCGGAGGACGGGCCTGCCCTCCGTAGCTCGTCAGAGCGTAGGAGGGTATGATGTCCCCATGGAACGAATCGAGAACAGAAAAGTACGTCGCGATTACAGCATCCTCGAGACAATCGAGGCTGGTATCGCTTTGGAAGGTAGTGAGGTGAAGTCCATACGGGCACACCGCGCCTCTCTTGATGGCGCCTATGTCGAATTCTCTGGAACATCGGCTCAATTGATGAATATGCACATTGAGCCATACCAGCCCAAGAACATCAGCGAGTCATACGACCCCAAACGGCCCCGCCCCCTCCTCATTTCAAAGAAAGAGCTGACAACGCTCGCTATGGAGAAAAAAGAGAAGGGATTGACAATAGTACCACTTTCGGTCTATAATAAAGGACGGTATATCAAGGTCTCCCTTGCCCTCGTGAAAGGAAAGAAGAACTACGACAAGCGCGAAGCTCTCAAAAAGGAGGCCGTTCGTCGCGATACCGGGCGTACTTTGAAAAATCGGTAACCAAACCGACACATACAAACAGCAAGACGTTTACCGCAGGGGTGGAACTATCACGTCTCAAAGAATCGTGTAGCAAACACTCACGTCAACTAGTGATTTCTAAAGTGTGAGATTTGTTTGGTACATGCCTGTCTGCCGAAGCTTCGGCGTAGGCAGAGGATTTGTCCATTGGATCTTTCTTCCCCAACGGGGGATGTCTTGCTTCGACGCTGTGTTCGCTTCTTTTCGTGCGTGGCGGGAGCGCGCTACCTTCCTTACCAATGGCGCAAACCTACCTGCAAAATCAGGATCTGTAAGTCCTTACTTCACTGCTAAGGATTTCACATTCGCTTACGCTATCGCGTAACGAACGTCTCCGCATTCGACTGTTCGATAGAGTGCGTGAGGCGTAAAACCTTCGAACCGCTGCTGATGAGGCCGCTTTGACCATCAGCTTAAGATCCAAAGCTCTATGTCATATCGTTTCGCCTGTCTTCGAGATATGACACGAGAATTCAAGACTTGCTACGTCATGTAGATGCGTCAAGAACAACACAACGGACGTGGGGTCAAACCCGCCATCTCCACTACTACGCTAAAGCTTCGTAGTGCAGGCTTCACAAAAGTCAGCGCTTCAAAGCAAGGCACAAAACACACCTCTCAGGGGTGTGTTTTGTTTATCCTTACTTCATTTTAACAAAAGTATGATCTACCGATGCACTATGTCTACATCATAAAAAGTTTACGAGATGGATCACACTACACCGGAACAACCATCAATCTTCGTAGAAGATTATATGAACACAACGAAGGGATGAGTCCTCCAACAAAAGGGAGGGTCCCCTACCACCTTGTTTGGTATTCCGCTTTCACCGACGAACAAATCGCAATTCGATTTGAAAAATATCTTAAAACTGGCTCCGGCATTGCCTTTGCTCGTAAAAGGCTTGCTTCAGCAACTCAATAAAATGAGCCTGCCCTCCGTAGCTTTATGCGGAGGAATGGGCGATTTTTGCAAGCTCTTCCATCACCTGTGATGGGAGGAGAGATGCTTTGACGATGAAGTGCTCAACACCGAGGCCTTTGGCTTCGACAACAGCATCGTCTTCGTTCGTATTTGAAAGAATGATGACCTTCGCATTCGGCGCGAGATTCTTTGCGCGGATTTCTTTGAGGGTATCAAGTCCACTAAGACCCGCCATACTCATATCGAGCGCGATGATGTCCGGCACGAAATCGATGAGAAGTGCGAGTGCCTCTTCGCCACTCGATGCGGTGCGGAGATCCATACCCGTCTCCTCCCCCATCTTTTTATAGAGTGACACGAGAAATGTATCGTCATCCACGATAAGAGCCTTAGTTTTTAGTGATTCGTTTTCCATATGTATGAACGAGAAGCGTTAAGCGGGGTTCGACTCAGACCAGTCGGCACCGAATCCGCTGACCACATATCCAAGCACCTGCGACGGAAGGAGGAATGATTTTGGAACAAAGCGCTGAATACCGAGCTTGCGGAATTCTTCTTCGTGCTCAGCTTGGTGAATGTTCGAAAGAATCGTCATGTCTGCATTTGGTGCAAGTTTTTCATCGCGAACGGCTTTGAGCACCTCAACACCGCTCATGCCGGGCATGTTGATATCAAGCAGAATGTTATCAGGAACATATCCACCACGAAGAATAACGAGTGCTTCTTCGCCAGAAATCGCTGTCGTCAGTTCGATCGGATATTGCTCTGCGTTCTTCTTGTAAAGCGAGACAAGAAATTGGTCGTCGTCAATGAGGAGGACTTTCTTCTTTTGTGCAGGTGCTTGTGTGTCCATATGAGTAAGCTTAGATAATGAGGAAAAAACCAAGGAGCCGATATCTAAGTTTTAAGTATAACAGAATGGGTAATGTGATTACAGGCTACGATTAGCCCCTGGTGGAGTCACCATACTCCTCCCATTCAAAAAGACATCGTGCCAAGCCAAAAGAGCAACGAGAGTAAATAACAGCGAGGAGTAATCTTTTACGTTTGTCAGATGTTCTTTAATAAGTTTATTGATTTCCTTTTTTATAAAATACTTCTTTATAAAGGGACTTCTCTTCAAAGAAACGAGATGGGGCTGAAGTGCTGACTTATCCTTAAGCCAGTCAGCAATAGGAAGTCCGAAACCACACTTCTTTCGCATCACAAATTCTTTTGGAAAATACTTCAATGCAATTTTCTTAAGTGGCGCCTTTCCGCCAAGCGCCTTTGACCTAGTTGTTACCCCGAAGCTCGATTCAACCATCGGTTCATATAAAAACGGCACTCTATTTTCTATATTCGCGGCCATCCCCGCCTTGTCTTGCCTCAAAAGCACATGAGGTAAATACGTCTGGATATCATAGAGGCTCGTTTTTTTATCCGATGCAATATTTCGAAGACTATTCAATACAGATCTCCTCTGAGAGCCGATAGGTTTGTTGTCTTTTAGAATACGAGAAACATCGTCTTCACTGCTAAATGCATTGGATGTATATATTTCCTCATTGGAATAAGTCTTCAGTTTGAGATAGCGATTGTAGCCAGAAAATACTTCATCCGCTCCTTCGCCTGTAAGGAGTACTTTTGTATATTTTCTTGCCTCCTTTCCTAAGATATACATGGGTATGGTGTTTGGATGTACAAGCGGCTCATCGAGGTGATAAGTGATTGCATGAAATAAGCGAGCGTAATCAGACTTGGAGAAAACAATCTTATGGTGCTGAGTGTTAAGCATCTCAGCTATAAAATCGGAATAGACAAACTCATTCCATGACTCCTCTTCCAATCCGATAGAAAACGTATGAGGTCTACCCCCCATGATCCCCTTTGCAAGTAGCGCAACAAGACTTGAGTCGAGCCCCCCGCTTAACTGAATACCCACTGGGATGTCGCTCATTAATTGAGCGCGCAAAGTACTTTTCAATATGCTCTCTGAGAACTTCTTTTTTGTAGAAAGTCTTCCTTTTAGTTCGTAGTAGCGCCTCTTTTTAAGTGACAAATTTTTTAGCGACAGGGTAAGGCATTCTCCCGCACAGAGCTTCCGAACATCTTTAAAAAGAGTACGTTGGCCCATCACGTATCTAAAAATGAGATACTCTTTTAGACAAGTCTCATCAAATTGAAAACTAAAACCCGGAAGAACCTTAAACGCCTTAGCTTCAGATGCCCAAGCAAAATAGTCCTCAGTCTCAACATAGTAGATGGGCTTTATCGCAAATTTATCGAGAGCGAGTGTCAACCGACTGTGCTTTTTATCCACGTGACTAAATGCATACATGCCTTTGATCCGGTTGAGAACCTTGGCCATTGGCCAAATATTCAACAACTCAAAAAGGGTGGCTGTATCAGAATAAGAAGCTAGCCTACGTTTACAATATTTATTCCGAAGAGTGGTATGGTTATAAATCTCTCCGTTAAATGATAGGAGTGAGTCACTGCCGACAAGCGGCTGATTAGCCTGCAATCCGTTGTCAAGAATTGATAGTCTCGTGTGACCAACTGTTATCGCATCATGACTCACAACTCCCACCGCATCTCCTCCGCGATGTCTCATAAACTTCAACATAGTTCCGACAATCTTCTCTCGCCCTTTTCGAGGAAACCCGCCCTTTTTATCGACAAAACCAGCTATTCCACACATAGCTCTTGGTGCTTTTCAATAAAGCTAATTACTGATGTTGAAATTTCTCTTTCCAAATCAGGTTTTTCTAAAATCCTCTTCCACGCTCCATTTTCTAAAAAATAAAAGAAATTTGATTTCTCAAGTGTGTACTGTCCGAAAGAGAGAAATTGAAACTCAAAGAGATAGAAGACGCCCTCTTTTATACCGATGTCTAGAGCAATGTATGGAACGTTAAAACTTTCAAATACCCGTCTTGAATAATCCAGAAGCCCCTCCGGTAAATCGACATTGTAATCAAACTTCATGCTGCCACTAGCTCGAAAATCGTCTGTTCGGTTTGCACGGTAGAGTACAAAGTATTTCTTATTGTAAACAACAACTCTGTAGTCACCCTGAAGATTACTGATATAAGGTTGAACTATGAACTTGCGTCGATTGTTTGAAATATACACAGGCATCCTCCTCGTCTTCAACCACTCAAAAAAATATCTTAGATTTTGAAGAGTGGGAGTTTTTGAAATAAATTTCGGTAGTCTGACCTTATCCTTAAATCCTTTTAGCAGAAAAACCCCCTTACTTTTAGAAGAACTGCTGGACTTCAAGACGTGAGTTTCATTGTTAAAATTTTCTCTATCTTTTAGGTAATCTTCATACGTACCGTATCGTCTCGCTTGAATATTCTTAACTTCTGGAAGGGTATGGGTATCCCGCAGAATCTCCATGAAATGCTTATTGTGATGTGCCTTGAATTGGTAAAAATTTGGTATCAAATAAGCCCCTTGCATGAAAAGCCCAGTGATAATGTCGTCAATATAACTTCTATAAAAGAGACCCGGGTCCTCGGAAGATTGATAGAGTACCCACTCGTTTTTATAGCTCTGAGTTCGAAAATCAACTTCTGAAAACGGGCGCCGCACAAACTCGAAACCTCCTTTGGCAAAAAACTCCTCTAACTTGTTGAGATCAACAGATGCTCCCCGGTGTTTTGTGGAAGAATAAAATTGCCCTCGGTAGTCTGTCAGTAAAAATATCTTTCTCATGTGATGTTAGTAGATTGACTTGATGTATCAACCCGTTATCGAAACGTAGATATCATTTCTACCCTTGAGAAAGCATCCATTCATACGTCTTACGAAGACCATCCTCCCAAGATGTCTCCGCCTCCCAACCTAAGAGCCGCTTTGCCTTTGAAACATCAATGGCTTCGTGAAATGTTTGATTATTACGCTGGGGAACAAAGATTATTTCAGACAGCGAGCCAGTGAGAGTCTTTATGTCGTTGGCCATCTTAAGGGCCGAGACAGATTCAGCTGTAGTGATATTGAAAACTTGACCCTGAGCATCTTGCGGACGGGAAAGAGGGGCGACGATACCACTGACCAGATCATCAATAAAAGTGAGTGTCCGGTCTTGAGTGCCATCGCCATGCACAGTGATAGGTTGCCCAGACATCGCCTGTCTCAAGAAGACAGAAACCCCCAGTGCTTGGCGCATGCCTTCACCATAAACAGTGGCAAAACGAAGAATGGTCCAGGGCATCCCATAGTTAGATGCGTACCCGCGCACAATCCACTCTCCTGCATACTTCGTGCATGCGTAGAGTTCCGAGGGATTTGGGAGGGTGGTGTCTTCGTACTCAGGATGCTCTAGGACATTCCCATAGACACAACATGTTGATGCGTAGATAAGCCATTTATTATATTTTGCACACGCATATGCCACGTTGTGCGTCCCATCGATATTAATATCTACGCACACACGCCCATCCTCAACATCTTTGATCTTTGTGAGGTCGGCCTGAGCGGCGAGATGATAAACAACTTCTACATCCCTCACCGCGTTCTCAATACTCGCTCGATCAAGGAGGTCATTCCCATCAATAATATCGTACCCGACGACTGTATGGCCAAGAGTGATAAGTCGCTCTTTAACCTTTTGTGCAATAAAACCTCTGTCGCCAGTAATAAGCACTTTCATGAAAGTGTTTTATTTTTTACTTCACACAAAAACAAATGGTCCCTCAGAATATTAAAGCCGGTATTATAAAATAATACCTCTCCCCTTTTTAGTTGGTCTAATTCTTCTTCAAGAATTCCGATTGCTTTTTCTAACGGAACCCACACTACGCACATACCATTCTTTTCTTCCTCTTCAGTAAGTTTCAATTGACCTTTGGAGCCAATGAGGCGAGCGGTGTAGCAGTAATTAATGCAGTGTTTTTTATCTCTGTCTCGGTAATCTTCTATTACACCAATCAAATCCAACAACCCCACATGACATCCTATTTCTTCAAGACATTCCCGAACGATCCCTTTTTCTATAGATTCATCTTTTCCAATTCCTCCTCCTGGGAGAAGATAGAACGAATTTATTTTATTACCCACCAGAGCAACATTGCCTTCTGCATCAAATACAATTGCCTTTCCAGTAAGTCGATCCTCAAAAACAACTCCCTTCTCTTCTATTTTTTGGGGAAAAACATCTTTTTGTCTAAAAATGGCCAAAGAATCCATATATAAAGTAGTAGTTGCTTTGTTTTTGTGTGGGAGTATTATACAACAAGATTGCGTTCACCACAAACCAACGAGGAGGTTCGAGATGCCCCCAGGAATCAAAAAGCTTTTCGTTATGAGGCATGCCGAATCCCTTGAGGATGTCGACAAAACCGCATACGAGCGTATTGCTGATGAGGATATGCCCCTCAGTAGCCACGGCCGAGAACAAGCCGCCGCTTTTGCATCAGCGTTCCTTAATGAGCTCGGCTCTAGCGACCAGGTTCGTTTGATTCTGTCGCCCAGTAAGCGAGTGCTGGAGACGGCAAAGATTGTTGTCTCTGCTCTACCGCCAGGTATCAACTGGTCTTTGGCGACCGAGCGACTTATAAGGAAACAAAATTGGGGAACCGTGACGGTGCACAATCGCTCTGATATCGAGAAAGAACGATATCGAGCAGGAGTGCTTCGATACCAATTTCCAGGAGGAGAAAGTGGGGCGGAGATACTCTTTCGCTTCGACCTTTTCGCCCAAAAGTTGAAACAGGCACCTGAGGACTTTTGGGAAGTGCCGACGCTAGTCATTACTCACGGATTCGAGTTTCGGGTACTGCTGAAATCGCTCTTTGGTTGGACAGAGAAATACTTTGAGTCCTTGGCGCACCCTCAAAATTGTGAGATGAAGAGGTTGGCCTACGACAAAAAGACGCTTCACCTTCTTGATGAGATGCAGATCCACGATGCATCGGGGAACCCTGATTTCATTAAGCGACAGACAAGTTAATCATCTTGGAGGTCCGTACGGGGCACGCAAACGCGTGTCCCGTTCTTTTTGACCCTACCCTAGAAAACCCTTACTAGGTTGATGGGGCTTCCCTCAACATGCGACGGTGTCACATAACGACTTACCACCCGATCAAGAATTCGTGAGGGGGAAAGATGTGTTTTTGGGATGAAATCCTCTATACCCAACTCTTTGAAGTCATGCGCGTATTCCTCCTCAAAGGCGTTCGAAACGATAATGATGTCCGTCGAGGGCACGAGTCTTTCGCCTCGTATCGTTCGAAGGACATCAACTCCACTCATGCCAGGCATATTGATATCCAAAAGAATGGCGTGCGGCTCGAGACCGGCGCGAATGAGTGCGAGCGCCTCTTCTCCACTGAGCGCCGTGTTGAGATCCATGAGATAGCTCTCCGCGTTCTTTTTGTAGAGCATTACGAGAAAACTATCGTCGTCGACGAGCAAGACATTAACTTTTTTATTTACAAAACGCATGAATTTTTGATTTTTTAAAAGAACGGAGTCATGAGTATACCAAGCACCTCTCACACCTTGGCAAGTTTTTGCTGTGGGTAAGTCAAACAACCGTTGCATTCATGGTGAATACACTTGACAGATAGTCTTATGTGGTGTTATATCATTCGCAGGTGTTCACTCTGAGCGCCGAAACTTTCCAGAAGCCAGGAGGCTCTATGAAAAAGTTGGCCCTTCCACTCATCGCCCTCGCCCTCCTCCTACCCATCGCGGCCGAGGCAAAGGGACGGCGGACCTTCAACATCCCGACGCCGGGACTTACCTCACCGGAGCTGACCATCAGCGTCCCCGTGGAGCTACCGAAGGGAGTTCCACCCCAGAAGGAGATCTGGCTGCGGGTCGTCATCAAGGAGAACGGGCGGGTCCTCTCCTACGGCTGCGCCAAGCGCGGAGCGAACCCAGCGCTCATCGCCGCAGCCGAAAAGGTGGTTCAGGAACAGTGGCGGTACAAACCCGCCATGATGACCTGGCCGGATGGCACGTCTTCCTTGGTTCGAACCCGCGGCGTGATCAAGGTTCCGGTCGTCCCTTGACCGAAGAACCACCCGCCCCCGAGGGGCAGTCGCCAGACTGCCCCTCTTTTATATTGCAAAACCCAAAAAGAGGTCTTGGGGCGATACCCCAAAAGGTATTTTCATTTTGATGCTTGAATGTATACTTACCGTGATATGGATAAGGCCTCCCGCTATCTCTTCCTCTTTGTCGTTTTGGCAATTCTTGCCGTCGGAGCCTACAAGTACAAAGAGTTCGTCGTCGACAGAAATTTCGACATCTTCGCGTATGTCACCTGCGATCCACAAAGCGAATCGTGTTTTGTCGCTGACTGTTCACCCGAAGATGACCCTGAGTGCGATCTCACTCCGTACAAGAAGGTATTAAAACCAGCAAAGAACATCGCGGAGTGTGGACCTTCGGAAGAGTGCCCGGAACTTTCGTGTGATGAAAACGAAATCGGCTGTACAACAACGTATTGTTCTTCGGAAACCATCGACGAGGACGAGATATGCGCAGAAACAATCGTAAACCCCATCGAACCCGAGGAGAGTCCCGATGTGCAAGAGTCGGAGGAATCAGCAACCTCTTCCGATACGGAATAAAAGAAACGGCATGAAAAAACAATTGAAACCAAAGGGTGTGCATTATACGGTCGACTTCTTCGGATGCGATCCACACCAGCTTGATTCTTTGGATTTCTGGCAGAAATCTCTTCCGCAAGCCGCTGCCGCTGCTGACATGGAAATCCTCCATAGCTACTTTCACCAATTCGACCCACAAGGAATCACTGGGTTCCTTCTTCTATCCTCTTCTCACATATCGTTCCATACGTGGCCCGAATATAACTATGTGGCGTGCGATATCTTCAGTTGCAGTCACGACGAGGAAACATTTAGAGCAGTTGAATACCTCAAAAAAGCCGTGCGTCACAAACGAACCGAGCTCCACAAAATACGCCGCGGATATGTAGTCATGGAATATCTCGAGTCACCGATTTACGCAAACGGAAAGATAGAACGAATCAAGGTAACCGAAAAGTTCGCCGAAGTAGACTCGGGATTCCAGAAGATTGTCATCATCAATACCGAAAAGTACGGAAGATGTATGGTCATCGACGGACTCGTACAGACATCAGAATTTGATCATGAAACATACGACAAGGCGATTCTCGACAAGATCACGCCCGAGACAAAAAACCTGCTCATTTTGGGTGGTGGTGATGGATATGTTGCTGAAACGGCACTTAAGATAAATCCGAATATCAAAATCACCGTCGTCGATCTCGACCAAGAGGTCGTGCATTTCTCAAAAAAGTATCTCAGCCAGAAAATCTTCTCTCACCCAAACGTTCATCTCATCATCGGTGATGCGTTGCACTTTGTTAAGACATACGACACCGAAAAAAACGGGCTCTTCGATTGTGTTGCGAGCGACCTGACCGATAATCCCATCGGAAGCAAGAAGGCTGCAAAGGGCGTCGCAGATTTCTACAAAAAGGTATTCTCGTTCTCAAACCGTGTTCTCAAGCTTGGTGGTTGGTTCAGCGCACAGGCAGGGGCGTCAAAAGTCACACCCAAATACCTCAATTCAGCAAAAATAATGGAAGGAGTCATGCGAGAAGAATTCGGCAATTTCAAAAGAAAAGACGTCCTCATCCCTAGCTACAGCGAGAAGAACGCCTTTATCTACGCCCAAAAGAAAGCCTAGTTGACGTTTAAGTCTTAAAATAAGGCATAGTTGCTACCTTGACAAAAGGCTTTTTGTTGTGCTATAATACAAGAGGAGGTTAGACATCCCGTCTGACCAATTGAACGTTGAAAAACATCCAAAGAAAGGAGGCTTCCCTTGAGTCTACGGACCTGGTTTCACTGGATCACTACTTCGGGGAAATACCTCCTCGTTGAGCGCATCCTGACGCTTCTAACCCGAGGCGTCGACGCATTGATGATTTACTACATCGTGAGCGATCCGGAATACGGCCTGCTCAAGGCGTTTGTCTACGGTACCCTAGTAAACTTGGCGTTTTGCTCCTCCATTGTCTTTCTAAGCAACAAACTGGAGGAACACGGCTTCAACCTGACGGGGATCGAGGACTTTCGAAAGGATGCCGAAGCGAGTGGATTCCGAGGATGGATTCTCCGACGGCGGGCAAGCATTTTCTGGATTGGAAGTTGGTTTTACCTCGATCCAGACTATGTCACCCTCCTACTACAGGAGAAGGCGGCGGGTTTCATTCGAAACTTCGTTAAGATAACGCTTCCTTCGACTCTCCTGGCCATGGTGGTATGGACTGCCATATACGGGGGAATCTATTGGGGGCTAGCGAAAGGATTCGGCCTCGCTCAGGACCTGAACGACGTTCTCAACATTTTCTAGGTTAGTTTTTCTCAGGGGAGCGACACATCGTCGCTCCCCTTTCTGTTTTCCACTATATTCTGTGATAAAATTTGGTAATGCTTGGATCCTGGGTGAGTAATAAAATTTGTGTAAAAGAAGGAAAGATTGGACTCGGAACTTTTGCAACCGAAAAGATATCTGCGGGTGAAATCCTTATTGTTCAAGGTGGTCGAATGATTCATAAAACACATTTTGATACTAAAGAATTTGAACCATTTTGGTATCACGCCTTTCAAGTAGAGGGGGATGTTTATATATGTCCTCTTAACACATCAAAAGAGGCACAAGATGGTATCTTCTCTGTAAATCACTCCTGCGACCCCACATGTGGTTTCAAAGGGCAAGTCACCATGGTAAGCATGCGGGACATAGCTGTGGGAGAGGAAATCACCTTTGATTACGCAATGAGTGATGTGCAGCCTGAAGACGAAGAGTGGGAAAATCTGACATGTCTGTGCGGATCTGATAAATGTCGCAAAACAGTCATCATTGGACGAGATTGGCAACTCCCGGAGCTTCAAAAAAGATACGCCGGCTTTTTTTCGAGGTATGTACAAGACCTCATAGACAGCTCACACAATAACCACTAAAACATCTGCATGTTTTGTATCGATGAACTATCTCTTCTAATAGTTAACTCCCTACGATTCGGTATATTTTCGACGGGCGTCCCTGTCTTGGTCTACTACTCCCACCTTACAGCTATTGTTCTCTCTCTTCTTCTAAGTTTCTTTGTTTTTATAAAAAACAAAAGCTTCCTACCCTCTCGAATATTGCTGGCACTTTCGTCAGTCTTTTCTATCCTCGCGATATTAGACATCTTCTTATGGATACTTATAGACAGCAGTTGGCTGATGTTCCTTTGGTCATTTTGGATTTTCTTGTTTATAACAATATTTTTCCTGGCGGCCTATTTCCTTTATGTCTATATAAAAGAGGTGGATGTGCCGTTTTTGGCAAAAGCTCTTTCTTCACTACTACTCGTCGCGGTTCTCATACTCTCATCAACAAACCTGAATCTAGAGTTTTTTGACACGTACAACTGTAGTGCCTCGGAAGGAACCCTAGTACTCAATTTGATTTTTGGTTTTTCACTTCTTATTTTCTTTGCGATCATTACATTCGCATCTGTGACCATTCGTAAGATTATCGACCCTATAAAAAGAAAGGGGGCAACACTTGCAACCTTAGGGATTTCATTCTTTCTTTTTGCTTTTGCTGGTACTGCCTATTATGCAAGTATTGTAAATCTACTCGGTGGAGCTCCCGATACATTTACACTAGAGCAATACGGATATTTTGGTATGACGGTGTTTGTTGGTTTCCTTGCCTATATCATAGTTCGATACAAAGCATTCAACGTTAAATTGATCGCCACGCAAGCCCTAGTGGTGTCTCTCTTCCTTCTCATAGGCTTTCAATTCTTCTTTATAAGGAACCCTGTTAGTCAGGTGCTCAACATCTTCACATTAGCCCTGTCTCTTGGGTTTGGATTCCTCTTGGTGCGAAGTGTGAAATACGAGATCAGTCTTCGCGAGGAACTTGAATTGGCCAACAAGCGCCAACAAGGGACCATGCGCTTTATCACGCACGAGGTTAAGGGATATCTCACCGATGGTGCTGCTGCTCTCGACGCACTGAGAACGGGCTCATTCGGTCCAGTCACGTCCGACATGCGTGAAATGATTGGAGAAGCTCTCGTTAAGAACCGCGCGGCAGTACGTGAAATCCAGAACTTCTTGCGAATCGCGGACTTCAAGACGGGTAAGGTGGCATACGCCATGAAGCAATTCGACTTCAAGAAGATACTCGACGATGCACTCGTTACACCTACAGAGAATGCAAAGACAAAAGGGCTCACATTCACGCTCGATATTGCTCCAGCAGACTACACAATGGTCGGCGACGGTGATCAGGTGCTCAATCACGTGATTGTAAACCTTGTGAACAACGCCATTAACTACACTCCCACAGGCGATGTGACCATCCGCCTCGAACGAACGGGCGACCTGATGCGCTTCTCGGTCAAAGATAGTGGTGTTGGTCTCACTGAAGACGACAAGAAAGTCCTCTTCACCGAAGGTGGTCACGGCAAAGAATCACGCGCCGTGAACCCCCACTCGACCGGATATGGTCTCTTCATCGCCAAGCAGATCGTCGATGCCCACCACGGCCGAATGTGGGCTGAATCAGCAGGACGAGGCACCGGAGCAACATTCTTCGTTGAATTGCCTACCAACCTACGGCCTACCTTGAGCACTCTCGTTCAAAAGTAATTGAGTGACATGCAGAGCAAGATCTATTTCATCTCTGGAGTCTCGGGGGTTGGTAAATCTTCCCTCATCCCCCACCTACG
>Ga0172380_10005668_pt1 | contig 14978 bp, 5 predicted proteins | sample Leawe162metaG_FD_119747 | JGI IMG/M metagenome (GOLD analysis project Ga0172380, IMG submission 119747) | Leachate microbial communities from a municipal landfill in Southern Ontario, Canada - Leachate well 162 metaG | ecosystem: Engineered > Solid waste > Landfill > Unclassified | place...
ACCATACGCTTCACATCAGTAAATTTTCCTGCTTCTATTCTATAGAAATAAACTCCGCTTGCAAAATTAGAGCCGTTAAATTCTACAGTATATTTTCCCGCTTGTTTCACTTCGTTGACGAGTGTTCTTATTTCTCTTCCGAGTATGTCATATATCATCAGCTTTACTTTCCCGTCACCCGGAAGCTCGAAATTGATTTTTGTAACAGGATTAAACGGGTTCGGATAGTTCTGTGAAAGACTGTAACTCAGCGGTAAGCTTGTTGTTTCAATTTTCTTTTCTGTTGCCGCTGTTAAGCCCGCAATCAATAGAACATCTTCTTTATGCTTCTTTATCTTTATTTCCGTATTCATTGTTCGCAAACCCCTTAAATTATCTTCCGCTCTTTGCATTAAGTCCTCCCTGACTTCTTTTGAAAGCTGCATAATATTCGGTCGTTTGCCGTTTTCTTTTGAAGTGTTATCCTTCTTTGATGCGTTATCTGTCTTTATCTTGCCTGTGTTTTCGTTACCCGATTTAGAGGTCGTTGTTTTATCTGCATAGGTATTATCAATTTCCTCATTTTGTAGTTTATACATCCTGCTCACAACTCTCATTGTCGAGTCGTTTTTTATTGCATTTTCTATTTCGGCAAGTATTTTTTTCTTGAATTGTTTAGCGGTTACTTCCTTTTGCGCTCCGCTTTGTCCCATTAAATCCTGTACTTCGTCGTAATCCCAGCTCGCAAGAAGTCTCATCTCCGCGTCAGGGTGGAACATTGCAATAAACTCAAACCCTGTAAGAGCATCATTGTAGTTGTCCATGTTTACTTCGCACATGTTTACAAGATAGTATGCAATGTCAATAAATTCTGAATTGTAATACTCGCTTTGTATTTTGTCGTTCAAGAATGTCTTTAAATCGCTGTATAAATTATCCCTGTATGTTGGACTTGAGCTCGTATCTAATCCCTGATAGCAATCGAATATATCATACAGAGATGTGTTCAAGTACTGGCTCTCTAAATGTGTATTGATTAAATTCTTATAGCTGTTTATTGCGTCTAAATATTGTTTGCCCGATGTGTAACCCGAAGCCTGTGAGTATAATATTTCATCCTGAGGTATGTAGGAGGTTGTAACAGTACTCGTAAATATAGTATCGTTTATTTCAAATCCCATGTCCGTTATCACACTTCCCGTGTATTGAATAGCAGGCAGTTGATCGCATGTGTAACTATCACTGAAATCAGTAATAACGTAAGGATTTCCCGATGTATAAAGATAATTCACCGGATTCTCACCCGAAGAGCACCATGCATTTTCCACAGCGCTGTATGTTTCAACGGTTGAATCAAGTGCACCTGCAATATGGAAATACAACGGGTCGGAAATCTTGCTGAACTGGTTATGCCCATAGTTAATTAAAGGTAATCCTGCGTTAATGATGTTAATATTTCCTGCGTTTGAAGAAGAAAGCTTGTTTTGTCCTCCGTACCAATAGTATGTATTGCTTGTTCTTGCAGGAGATAAATTGGGATAAGAGTGACCGTTTAATATCATCGTTGTTCCGCTGCCGTTAATTACATTTCCAAACATATTAGGTGTGCATTGCTGAAGATAAACAGGATTGTCTGAACCGGTAACCGAAAAAATGTTATTCTTTATCGTTCCGGTTATCATTCTTCCTATGATGTTGTAATTCGCTGATCTTCCGCCAAATGTATTCCCATATACATAAACCGGAGTCAGCTCGGATGCATAGCTGTTTAAAACCATAGAGGCACATCCATCTACAAAAGTGTTGTTAATGATATTTATTTTTGGTTCACTTTCAGCACTAATATAATCTCCGTTGTTTTTAACCTCAAGCCCGACAGCCTGACTGCTTTCTCCTGTCATATTGAACTGGTTTCCCTGTATCAATATGTTGAATACATTCTCTGCATATATGGCAAAATCCGAGCTATTCTGGCAGTTGAATACATTGTTCTTAATAATCCTTTCGTTAAACGCAGATGTTTCATTATTGATAATTTTTATTGGAAGCGAAGCATTATTGAAAGTACAATTCTGTATCGATAAACTTGAATCACAATTTTCTACTTCAATTCCTCCCCAGTTTTCATTTTCGCTTTTTGATATGAATGTTACGTTATTTGCCTGCAATTTTCCGCCTTCCTGAACGATTATCTTCACCCCCTCTGCAAGTTGGATTACAGCGCTGTCCTGAAGTATCAACTGTCCTCCATTTTCAACTACTACATCTTCGTCAAATGTAGTGTTTGTGTTTATGTTAACGTTATCACATACACTAGCTACCTTGGAAATAAGAAAATTAATGCTATATAAATGATTATAAACGACAACACCCATTCCGGTCGTTGCAATCCAGACTTCATTCGTGTTATTAGGTCTTATTCTTAATGAGCGGACTCCTCTTATTCTTCCCGTAATTAGTCTCCAGTCTGGTGTCGGCCAGCTAGTATATTTAAACAATCTGTCAATATTAATATTATCCCGTTGTCCAAAGACAACCCATTTATCATTATAAACGTCCACCTGCGAGGCGCTTGTGAAACCGCCGAAGGGTGATTGATCCCATTGTATGGCTCCGGTATTATAATTTGATACCGACCCCTTGAATAAACCTTTGCCTTTGATTGCAATTACCAAGATACCGTTACCTGCATACTTTAAACACGCCTTACCGAAATCAGCATTAACAGGAGGATTGTAATTGGTATTTGAATACCAATTTACCCCTCCATTAGATGAAATGAACATACCTCCCCCGCCGTTTGTTGATTTTTCGAGATACAAATAAAGTATGTCATTTCCGTTTGGACCGCCCGGCACTTTGGCGAGATTGAATTGCGATTCCCACTTTCCTGGTATTCTGCTGTCCGAATATCCCGCTGGTAATAGTGAGTTCAAATATATATCATTTGAATTCACTCCGGGTGATAACGTCCCCTGGTCGAAAGTTGCAGAATAAAAGTTATTTCCGCCGTTTGCAGAATAAAAAATACCCAAACCATTACTAGGATTTGGCGGGGATTCCTGATCTGTTCCGACTAATACAATTAAATTGTTATAATTGTTGTCCTTTTTTGTTATCAGTCCGTCATAAACAAATTTTGCTCCTCCTGCAGTGGTATTATTAACTAAGTTATTACTTAAGTTGATAATACCTATATTACTAGTGTTTTTTGTTCTCTTATACAATTTTGCTAGCCGATCATAGTAAGCATCACCTCCGGTAATAAATGAAATACTGGTATTATCCGGTTTATATAATGCTCTTGATACTTCTGAAATCCAGGCATTGCCTGTGTTTGTTCCTGGAATTATATTTCTATTATCGTAGTCTAATTTTTCGAAATCCGCAATCTGGTTGTTTTTATATGCCATTGTCCAGTCTCCAATTGGAATCAACATACCCGGATTTGCTCTGCTATTGTTAGGTTCAAATGAAATATCGAAAACAACTGGCATGCTTTGACCAGCAGTTTTATATCCCCATATTTCACCTGATAAAAAATTAGCGCCGTAATTAGTGGATGCATTTGTTGTAATTCTTAAACCTGCACCTCCGCTTATGTACCAGCAAGTAGGATGATTTGGGTTTTTTATCAAGAAATTCAAACCTGAGAACATTCGTTTTGCTCCCTGAAACTCATATAACAGTTGATGATTCGGATAATCACTTGATTGATTATATCCCAATTCAATTTGTTGGTTACCATTTTCTCCTACCCAAACATGGCCGAAGTTAGTTCCGCTTGCAGTAGATTTACGAACCGGTTGATTAACTCTTCCGGCAAGCAAGACGTTATCATCAGCATCTGCAAATGTGAGCATAGATAAATAATTTCCTTTCATTGTGTCGTATTGTAAATCATATACAAAATCCCATGTGCAATCTTCCCATGTAGATGTACTTTGTTTGAATTTAAATAATCCACCTTGTATATTAACTTGAGGGGAAAATGAAAAGCTTCCATAAGCGATAAAAGCATCTCCATATTTTTTCGGAAGTATTCTAATTATATCTCGGATTCCTTTATTATTATAAAGATCCCAATGAAATACAAAACTTTGTGGTTCTCCATTCACAAAAGTATCACAGGAATATAATCCTTTCGTCGTTCCTATCCAAATCCTGTGGAAGTCTTTTTGAAATGAAATACATAAAATACTTTCATCTATAAATTGAGATATAAATGAATTTACAACTGAGAAGTCTGCTCCGCCATTTTCGCTTTTATACAACTTTGGTCTCTCGTTAACATCAGACGAATTTCCTCCAACATACACCCAGTTAGTAATAAAGGGGTCAAAAGCGATACATTCTCCCCCGACTTTTCTCATAAGATTATCGCCTTGGAACCAGGGACCCCGGTTATTATTGTAAGGGTCACTAAAGCTTGATTTAGTCCAATTTGTTCCTCCGTTTTGTGTCATCCAGAGGCAATTGTAATCTGCTTGCAAAGCATCTTGTGGATATGAACCCCATGCAATAACTATATGATCAGGATTTATGGGATGAACCGCAAGCCCGGCAATGATATATTCCGAATAGAATAAATGCGCATTGGACTCATTGTCTACTTCAGAATATGAGGATATTGATGTCCATGTATTTCCGTTATTTGAACTTCTGTAAACACCTCCGACGTCCGTCTTCGCATAAAGAATCTGGCTTTGCAAACTCCCTGTATTGTTTGCAGGATATACTGCGGTAACAAAACCACCGCATTGAAAGTTCAACGATTTAAAAGCACTACCTAAAAACGGAAATGACTGGCTTATTCCCGTGTTGTTCAGATATAACAGAACGATTAATGCTAAAATTGATTTTTTCATAATATTAAAATATAAAGATTATAAAAAAGTTTTTCACTTCAAAACGAATAAAAATGACTACTTGCACTTGAGTGTAAAACTTTCATATGTCCATAGGTTTATGCTCCTTTCTTTTTTTAAAACTATTTCACTATAATAAGTTTTTTTGTTTCTATCAATTTATTATCTGAAAATAATGAATAGAAATAAATTCCTGATGATAAGCTGCTTCCATTAAATTTTATCGTGTAATTCCCCTGAGGCTTTCTTTCGTTAATTAAAGTTCTTATTTCCTTTCCCGATATGTCATATATTTTCAGTGTTATTAAACTATTAACGTTCAAAGAATACTTAATAACCGTTAACGAATTAAAAGGGTTTGGATAATTCTGAAATAACTTAAAGTATTCAACTCTGTTTACATTTCCTGAGATTGACGAAGTATTAGAAGTATATTTGATTAATATTGTTGAATCGTTAGCATAAGCATACAGATACAAATTATTGCCGAATTTTAAGTTTCCTCCACAAATAACAGAATGAGGTGTTGGATAAATTTGATTAAATATTACATTCCCTCCATAGTTGTCATACCCCAATATCTGTATCCTATCATCCCAGAAACCTCCGGAACCATAGATATTATTTCCAAATAAAATTACTTTGTTCAAGTAAAAATTATTATTTGCATACCATAACTGATTTCCGTTTTTGTCGTATTTAATTGAATAATTACAAGGAATGTAAATATTATCATTTTCATCAAGAACCATATCATACGCTCCGCCGAATTGTATTGTATCCTGCAATCTGAATAATCTTGTCCAGATTGAGTCTCCGTTAGGTCCGTATTTTATTGTAACTGGAGTTGTGTAGCCGATACCATTAATATTTGCATAAGTTGCACCTCCGGTGACGTAGCAATTACCTTTATTATCAGCCTTTACACATCCACCTCCGGCACCATGATTCGGAGACATTGGACTATAATATTTGGAAATCCACTTTCTGTTTCCTGAATTGTCATATTTGATTGTACCATAAGCGAAAGTAAAGTCTGGATTATTAAGATTTCCAGTTATATATACATTTTTAGAATTATCCACAGAGATTGAATGTGGTGAAAAAGCACCTCCATTAGTACTCGGATAATATATCGCAGACCACAATGTATCTCCCTGCGGATTGTATTTAACAGTGAAGCTATTTATACCATTATAAGATATATCTCCTGTTACATATATATTTCCCGATGTATCGTGTGTGATGCACATCGGCTCATAATAATAACCTGATATGTTTTTCTTCCAGAGTAACACTCCGCTTGTATCGAATTTAGTTAATCCGAAACTATGGTCTTGATTTGAATATGTAATATAGAAATAACGGCTTTTAAAAGCTGCTATGCCGACATAAGAGCTTCCGGTGATTATGTTAAAATCTTTAGTCCAGATTATATTTCCCAGTGAATCGTATTTCAATATTTTTTGTGTTCCGCCTGTCTGTCGTCCCACGAAATAAACATATCCTGAAGAATCAATCGCAGCAGCTCTGCCAACTATCGGATAATTCCTCACCCACTCGAATTGCATCTGTGCTGTCGCCGGTTGTGAAATAAATAAATATATAATTACGATAAGGCTAAAAAGAAGTGATGATAAAAATGTGTGCCGGATTTGTCTTTTCATAAAATTCAAAATCTAATTATGTGTGATATTGGGAATCATACTCAATATTTCATTTCTTAAAAATTAAACCTTTTTGTCCTTAATTGCAATATGGAAATATTGTAAGAGGAGCGGTAATTTTTTGCACATAGATTCTACAATTTTATATGATACACTATTGATAAGTTTTATTCTGTAAAACAAATGTTTCAGTATATCACTAAAAAAATTTAATGAAATCAGGTTACACTCTAAGTTACTTTTTAAATATTAGGAACAAAAACAAAAAGCTGTTCCGTGGTGAACAAAACAGCTTGATAGGTTAACTTGCTTTAATATTTACATTTATTTAGTAATCCAGCCCAAGCGAGAACATGTATAATGGTTCGGAGAACTTTTGCAGGTCATACCTCCATGCAACATCAAACCTGACAGGGAAACCCAGAAATACAATCCTTGCGCCGAATCCCGGTGCAATTAGCAGGTCCTTAGTTTTAGCTCTTCCGGAGGGGCTCGAACTTACAAACTGTAGTTTCCTTGTGTCATTCCATGCAGACCCTGCATCAAGAAAAAATGCACCCATTATGTTTTGGAATCCGAGCGGCAAAGCTCCGAGAATAAGATATTTGAAGATTGGGAATCTAAGTTCAATATTTGCAAGAGCAAATTTTGAACCTGATTGTGCATTAAAATTAAATCCCCTCAACGGAGTTACTAAGGTGGCAAATGCATAGTTATCAATGCTTTCCCCGAAAGGAATAACACTATTTTCAAACTGCCAGTTTATCCAGTTATCGATTCCTCCAAGATAAAACTTCTGCGGATTTAATCCAAAACTTGCTCCTCCGTTAAACCTCATAGCAAAAGTGTAGTTTTCACCGAGCTTAAAATACTTTCTGAAATCACCCATCACTGAATAAAACTCAGAGCTTTCGCTACCGAGATAAGGTGATGCGAGTGCTGTTACGATGTATTTCTCGCCTCTTTCAGGATAAATGTAACCGAATAAAGTGTTATCAAATACCATGCTAACAGAAGGGACTATCAGATATTTGTAATTCATTTGTTCATTGCCATTGTCGAGATTTTCTCTTGATATTCGCATTAGTGACAGACCTGCATCTAACCTTCTGAATTTATTAATAGGGTAGGAGATATTCACGTCTGCGCCGTACGTTCTGTAACGGTATAACTCGCTGTAAGGTGAATTTGCGTTCTGGTAAAGCACAAACCTTGCAGTGTGATAAAGTCCAATACCATAATCCACTCTTTTTGCTAAGTACTGATAGGCAGCGGCATAATCGCTGTTTTTAAGGTCGATAACCATTGATGTCAGAAAAGTTATCCTGTGATTTCCCAGCATGTCGCTTAATGATATCTGTGCTACACCCTGAACACCGTAGTAGGAAGAATACATGGCATTTCCGTAAACTAAGTCGGGCGTGAATTTAATCTTATAATTTTTTATTTTGAAGGAGCCGTCATCATTTGTGTTATCATCAATCTTGAAATTGCTGTTCGATGTGTACAAGGAATCAAATTTATCAGTAAATAAATCTTCCTTGTCTTTTTTAGTATTAAATTTCAACTTAATATTGCTGCCGTATAGACTGCTTGAATCTGTTTTTACGTTATTCGAAAGAGAATCTTTAATTGGATTTTCGTTTAATTTAGTACTGTCGCTTAGTAACGAATTAGCATAAGCAGAATTAGAATCTAAAGAATCAATTTGAGTAAACGATGTGTCTTTTAAAAGACTGTCAACTTTTAGGTCAAGTGAAAGATTCTTTCTTGCGTCTAATTTTTTCAGTACATATTGAGTTGGGGGTAATGTGTCAACATCAAGTTTTTTATCGAAAGGATTATCCATCGAATAGATATCATAACCACCCTGATTCAACGATACGAATAATAGTTTCTTTGCATCCTTTGAAAGCGAGAGCTGGTCTATCGGGCTGATCGAGTTTGTAATAGGTTTCTCTGTGTAATTCCCGGATGTATCAAACTGTCCCATGTATATGTTCGATATACCGTTCCTGTTCGATACGTACAGTACCTTATCACCTTTCTCATTAAAGGTAACAGAGCCGTTCTTCGTATCTTTAGAGTTAGATATTCTTTCTATAGTACCGCTTGAAACCTCAATTCTATAAACATCTTTCCGGTCAATGTCATGATTCCACATTTCAAAATTTGCAGGAATGCTTTCTCTGTTTAAATAATTATCCCTGTCAGAACTAAAATAAATGTATTTACCGTCAGGCGACCAGCTGGGTCCTATATCAGAAAAAATATCGTTTGTAAGATTTGTTAATTTATTATTCTTAATATCATAAGTATATAAATCCGATTGTTTTGTGTTTGTACCGACAAAAGCAATGATGTTTTTGAATGGCGACCATTCAACGTAGGAAATTGAGTTAAGCTCTACGGGAAGCCGCCTTTCATCACCCTCTTCAGCATTAATAAGGAAGATTGCATCTTTGTCTCCAGCTTTAACGCTTATCGCAAGCTCTTTGCCGTCAGGTGACCAGGATAGACCCGGTGTAAGAACCTGAAGTTCTTCAAAATTATTCGTATTATTTCCCTGCAGAATTTTATCAAGTATTTGTCCGCTATTTACATCTGCTAAAAAAACAGAAAAGAAGTCATCCCTGTTCGAGATAAATGCAAACTTATCGCCGCGAGGGGAAATAGTTGGTGCGATGTTATAAAAACCGCCGTCTTTTTCATGGTTCGTAAGCATCTTTGCGAAATCCTTAACGTCTTCTCTTTTTGCAATTTCAGGCCAGTGAGTTTTTTTGAGTTCCCTCAGCCATTTCTCCGATAGCTGTTCAATGTTTAATTTAAACGTCTCCTTGAAAGCCATGTCAACATCGTTCAGACTTTTTATACTACTCATTAATTCACCCATTTTATAATCTCCGTAAGTATCGGCAATGAATGAAAGAAAACTCTGTCCGCCTCTGTAAGCAAGATATCCGTCGTTGTATTCAATCGGAGGAAGATAATTGTGCAATACTGCATCTCTTATGAACATGTCAGTCTCTTTGTCCAGACCGTTAAGGCTTTGATATTCAGCCATTCCCTCGCTGAACCAGAGCGGAACGTTTAAAGTAATATTTTTTGATATGACGTTTTGTATTGAGCCGCCGTAATACATGTCATTCATGAATGCATGAAATAGTTCGTGATGTATTACGTGTCTGTATTGTTCGTAATTCCCTTCGAACGGGACAAGAATTCTGTTCTTGAACAGCTCCGTCACTCCGCCGACACCTTCAGGCAGATATTCATCAATAACATTATTCTGCTGAAATTCATTGTGCGAATTAAAAACGACTAACGGGATTCTGTTTGAGATATTATGTTCGAGATTTTTAGTGAGTGATGTAAGCGATGATTCTGCAACAAACGAAGTATAAACCGCTAAGTCATATCCTCCCTGAGAAAAATAAACGTCAAAATGTTTTGATTGTATATATTTCCAGTCAAAAACCTTATATTGCACTTTGTTTTTGCCAAACTGGGAATAGGCATCCGGCGGAGCAATAGTAAATAAAACTGCAAGGGCTATAAACGCATATACTGCCTTTTTGAATTTCATATTATTCTTAATGTAATTGATTAATAAACTGTAAAAAATATATCTATATGCGTTTTTAAGTTAGCTTAATAATAAATACTGTTTCTGTTTCTTTTATGAAGTAATTTAAGCATTTTTATAAAATATTCATACTCAAAATATATAATAATAATTGATTGTAATAAGTTCAGATAAACTATGATTGTTTTCAAAGAAGCGGTTTTTAGCAACGGGCTTAGGCTTGTTATGAGCAGGAAATCTGAAATACCCAACGTAATTATAAATTCATGTTTCCATGTCGGTTCAAAAGATGAAGAACCTGATAAAACGGGTATATCTCACCTTCTTGAACATCTTATGTTCTCCGGTTCAGAGAATATTCCGGGCGGGAAGTTTGATGAAATACTTCATGCAAACGGCGGTGAAAGTAATGCATTCACGTCTCAGGATTATACGAGTTATTATCTGTCAATACCATCTTCAAGATTGGAACTTGGGATGTGGCTCGATTCCGACAGGTATGCAAAGTTTCCCGTAACTGATGAAGGACTGGAAGTTCAGAAAAAGGTTGTAATTGAAGAGAAATTGCAGACTCATGATAATTCACCTTTTGGTTCACTCGAATACGAAAGTGCAAAACGCCTTTTCAAGACGAGCGGATACAGGTGGGAGATAATTGGCGATGAGATGCATATTAAGAACTTTACATTAAAAGATGTAGAAAACTACTATAACAGATTTTACAATCCTGCAAACATGGTATTAACCGTAGTAGGGGATATCGATTATGATGAGACTTATAATTTAGCGGAAAGATATTACGGCAGTATAAAAACTTCTGGATCTAAGCCTGAAAGGACATATTCAGAGGATATTATAGAAAATGAAATTGAAGATGAAATTGAAGATAACATCACACTTCCCGCCAGGTTTATTATGTACAGAACACCCGCACTGGGTACAAATGAATTCTATGCATTCAGGCTTATGTGCGTTGGTCTTTCCTCAGGCGAAAGTTCAAATGTTTATCGGTCACTTGTAAGAACTGATTTAACGACGGAGTCATACCTTTCTAATCAGGGAATGGAGTTTGATAGTATTTTCAGCTTTAATAGTTTTCTGAATAAAGGCGTTAGAATGTCGCATGTTTCGAATACTATGGATGATATTATTTCAAATCTTAAGCAAAACGGGCTGACGGATTTTGAAATCAAGAAGTCTGTAAATAAAGTACTGACGTCTTATTACCTAAAGATTCAGCAGTCTATGAATTTATCAAATCATCTTGCTTTCTATAAACTCTTTTTCAACGATTGCGAAATGATAAACAAAGAAATAAAGATATTTGAAAACATCAGTAATCATGATATTAAAAAGTATGCGGAAGAATATCTGGATAAAAACAAAAGAGTTGTGCTGAATTATGTCCCGGGGAAGAAGGTGAAACCATGATAGACAGGACAAAAATACCTGCTGTTAAGCCTTCACGTGATATACGTTTTCCTGATTTCACGAAAACTAAATTATCATCCGGAATCACAGTTTATCTCGTAAACGATAATAGATACCCCGTAGCAACGGTTAGAATTTTGATAAAAGCAGGCTCGTACAACGACTTTTTCATAGATGGTTATAAATCCGGTACGGCTACACTTACTGGTGAACTGTTGTCGAAAGGAACAACGAAAGCCAATGCTTTGCAAATTGCCGAGAATATTGATTTAACAGGTTCTCTTTTCGCATCAGGATTTGGATATGATGGGGCGTTTTTATCTCTTACTTCATACAAGGATAATTCAAGTACCATACTGAATCTTATTTCGGATATGATATTGAATTCAACGTATCCTGTAGATGAACTTGAAAGTAAGAAAGAGCAAATCATCAATTCGCTTATCTCTATGCAGGATGAAGGTTCGTATCTGGCTGAAAGAATATTCAAATATGTTCATTACAAGGGGACTCCTTATCAGTACGACCCTGACGGATACGTGGAATCACTGAAAAGAATTACTGTCAAGGATTTAAAGGACTTCTCTAAAAAATACTACAATTCGGAAAATATAATAATTGCTGTTGTTGGTGATTTTGATGAGGGAAATATATTTCAAATGCTGGAACAAAGATTTGCAAATGTATCTAAAGATATTCATTCAGATAATTTTGAATTTAAAGAATCTGATAACGGTAAAGGGGTCGTTTACTTAAAAGAGAAGGAGGATGCCTCTCAAACAAGTCTGTATTTAGGGCATTCTGGTATAAAACGAAACAATGAAGATTATATTAATGTAATATTTCTCAATACTTTGCTGGGAGGTTCGTTTGTTTCACGGATAAATAAAAATCTTAGAGAGAAAAACGGTTTGACTTATGGTGCAAGAACTTCTTTTAACACAAAAATGTATTCGGGAGATTTCACGATTGAAACTGAAATAAATACAGATAAAACAGGCTTTGCAGTAGAAGAAATACTTAAAGAATTAAATGATATAAGAGAAAATTTTGTTAGTGATGAAGAGATGGAAAATGCTAAGAATTACATATCGGGTAATTATCCCTTGCAGCTTGAAACATCAAATGCTGTATCGGGTAAACTTATGACGATGGAATTGTACGGATTTAATAGAGATTATTTCGATACTTACCTGAGCAAAGTAAATAATATAACAAAAGAGCAAGTAAGAGAAACAGCTGAAAGATACCTGCATCCCGATAAGCTGAAATTTATTGCGGTTGGTGATATCAAAAAGCTTGAAAAGCAGTGCGGTAAATTTGGAAGCGTGGAAGTAATAAATAAAATAAAGTAAATATAATGAACAATAATATATCAGACGCTGAAAAGATTGAAGAGCTAAACAGAAAATATAAACTTCTAAATTCTGAGGTTGAAAAGATTATCGTAGGTCAAAAGAAAGTTCTGCAGGATATTATTATAACAATACTTTCTAAAGGACATTGCCTGCTTATCGGTGTTCCCGGTCTTGCGAAAACGCTTATCGTTAGAACTTTTTCGGAAGCGCTTGACCTTAAATTCAGCAGGATTCAGTTTACTCCCGACCTTATGCCTTCAGATATTGTAGGAACGGAAATTCTTGATGAAGACGGTGCCGGCAGCAAGAAATTTAAATTCTTAAAGGGACCTGTTTTTGCGAACATGATTCTTGCGGACGAAATCAACAGAACACCGCCTAAAACACAGTCAGCTTTGCTCGAGGCAATGCAGGAACACAATGTAACTGCTGGTGGAGTTTCTTATTCACTCGAAGAGCCGTTCTTTGTTCTTGCTACTCAGAATCCAATTGAACAGGAAGGAACCTATCCGCTGCCCGAAGCACAGCTTGACAGGTTCATGTATAACGTCTGGCTTGGTTATCCTTCAATAGATGAAGAGATAGAAATCGTAAAAAGAACAACTGGTGTAAGTCATTATAAAGTAAAGCCGGTATTTTATCATGAAGAAATTATAGATTTTCAGGATCTGGTAAGAAAAGTTCCTGTATCAGATGAATTAATGAAGTATGCTGTCGAAGTTGTTAATAAAACAAGACCTGAATCAGTATCGTCTCCGAAATTTGTTAAGGATTATATCAGATGGGGTGCCGGTCCGAGGGCTTCACAGTATTTAATCCTCGGAGCAAAAGCACTGGCGGCAATTGAAGGAAGATACACTCCATCAAGAGAAGATGTGAAGTCAGTATCAGATTCGGTTTTAAGGCATAGACTTATACTTAATTTTAATGCTGAGGCTGACAGTGTAAAAGTTGATGAACTTATTAAAAAGCTAATTGAGAATAATGTGTAATATTATGCATTATATTTTTATCAAATTGGATTAAATTGATTGATAGTTATTTTATTGCTATTTTATAAAAAATAAAACTAAACATCTCTAAATATGTGTGGAATAGTAGGTTATATAGGCAAGAAAAACTCTCTGCCTATAATTATTGAAGGTCTTAAAAGACTTGAATACAGGGGGTATGACTCCGCAGGAGTGTCGATTATTAATGACGAAAATCAAATCCTGAATTTCAAAAAAGCAGGCAGAGTCGGTGATATGTACGATGCTGTCGATAAAGATTTATTTCAGGGTACAATAGGTATTGGTCATACAAGGTGGGCTACTCATGGAGTTCCGAATGATGTTAACGCCCATCCTCATTTTGACATGGATAAAAATATTATAATCGTTCATAATGGGATTATTGAGAATTATAAGATACTAAAGACAAAGCTTGCTGAAGAAGGTTTTGTGTTCTCCACTGATACGGATACAGAAATTCTTGCGAACCTGATAAATTATTATTTCAGGCAGACAAATGATTTTGAAAAGTCTGTTAGACTTGCCTTGATTGAAGTAGAGGGTACATACGGTCTGGCATGTCTTTCTGCAAAAGAACCTGATAAAATTGTCGTTGCTCGAAACGGGAGTCCGCTTTTGATTGGTATAGGAAAAGAAGAAACCATTGTATCATCTGATGCTTCTGCAGTAATCAATTATACAAAGAATGTAGTTTACCTTGAAGACGGAGATATGGCAACCATAACAAAGAACGGCTACCAGTTGAAAACAATTCATGATGTTGAGATTTTCAGAGAATCTCATGAAATTGATTTTCTTGTTGATGAGATTGAGAAAGGTGGGTATGATCATTATATGCTTAAAGAGATTTGTGAACAACCCGATACTATTCAGAACACTTACAGAGGCAGAATTAATTTTGAAACAGGAGTAGCAAAATTAGGCGGTCTTGATACGGTATTTGAAAAAATGGTGAATGCAAAACGATTTATAATTACAGCTTGCGGAACTGCATGGCATGCAGGGCTTGTAGGTGAATACATGATAGAACAATTCTGCAGAATTCCTGTTGAAGTTGAGTATGCATCTGAATTCAG
>Ga0172380_10005669_pt1 | contig 14977 bp, 13 predicted proteins | sample Leawe162metaG_FD_119747 | JGI IMG/M metagenome (GOLD analysis project Ga0172380, IMG submission 119747) | Leachate microbial communities from a municipal landfill in Southern Ontario, Canada - Leachate well 162 metaG | ecosystem: Engineered > Solid waste > Landfill > Unclassified | place...
AAAAATGAATTCCTTGACCCAAGTTGAACACTTAGAGTAAAAATTCAATTCCACCGATGCGTTAGGTTTTAGGTGTTCAAGTTCGGCCAGAATCAGTGTTCAAATTAATCAGAATACGCACCGACATTCCGCACCCCCTAAAACAATTTTTGCATTTATTTAAAGCATTGATAATTAAGTATATTTTATTTTTATGGGTTTTAAGCTTCCAGACTATAACAAGATAAAGTTAGTTTCCCAATTATTTTGGTCAAGTATAAGCTGACGTAGGATGCATTGATGAATAGCAAAAAATATCGCAAAAATATTAACTAATTGAATTATAACAATTAAATAAAATAAAAAAATGCAAATAGGGGTGCGGAATGTCGGTTAGTCAATTGCGGGATCTATATTTCAAACTTTGGGTAGTGGTATTTTTTAGTTACGCTTTTGGTGCATGACGCTAACGCTTATGCACTCTACGCATACCGCTCATATGCGGGGTACGCGGTTTTTTGACCTCAGGCCGGAGTTTAACCTACCATAACCTCTAAAATAGCAGGCTGAAAACCTTCGCCCAACTCATCAAACCAAGCATAAGATTCCTGTACGAGTGAAACAACCAACTTGTAGCTACCTTTTTTGGCGGGCGCTACCACTGACACTTTAGCTAGAACAGTCTGCCAGGGCGAAACGCCGCCTGCGGGTAACTCCGTGCGGCAGCCATCAAATACAACCATTTCCCCTGCATTATCGAGCCAGTGATAGCTCAGCTTTATTGGATAAAACACACTGCCTAACCACAGCTGTTCGCTACGGTTTGTTACTTCCACAACAAGCGCTATTCGTTCACCAACAAACATTGTCTGGAAGGGGTTAACACTTATCAAATTCCCTATAGGATGGAAGACAAGGCGCCCCTCCTGAGCCAAGTTTGTCGGAATACATTCCATTGCCGCTTGCAGGTCAGCATACCCGACGCCGACACGGTCACTGCGATTGGATACCTGGAATTTACACACGTTGTCGAGCCAAAGCAACGGACGATTTCCTGTCGGCAACAACTCTGTAAAAGCAAAGCCAGCCATGTATTTTCCGGCGGGCAAGGTAGCATTCACATAATGCATCACGCGATAAGAGCCACAAGCTACGTTTATGTGCACTTGCTTCAATAAACTGGAATTGACGCCAAACACCAATTCTTTTCTCTCATCAAAGATGTGTATTCCCATTTCCAGCTCGTTGATTTCTCGTGTCAGGATAAAATCAACATCAAACGTCATTAATTGACCCTGCACTACGTCTTCATTTTCACGTAATACGGCAGAAATAAACTTCAAATCGGAGGAGTGTTCTCTATCTAAACCTATTTGGAGAGTTGATTTTTGTTGACGCTTAATCAAAAAATCAAACAATAAAACATCCTCATTGATTAAATTTCTAGTGATATACTCTCTATCTTTATTAGTAATAGTTGCAGAGCTAATAAATTTATTCGAAACATTAAAGCGCTCATTAGCGATAATATCAAAGTTTTCTGCTAACCAGATATCAAGCTGCTCTATTGGAATGATAAGTATCTTAGAATCTGCTATCACTTTCAGGGCAGTTTTATAAGTTCCATTCCTACCTAAAAAACTACACAGAAAATTATTATGGTGTGGATGAATACCCTGATTGTAAATTATTTTATTAACTAAATTAGCATCATCAATACTATCAGTGTCATCAATATTTAGTAAAAACTTCCAATTTAACACATCGCTTTCTTCTTTCAATGCGGGATTTCTTAGCTTTGTCATCACATAATTAACATGTGAAATTACTATTTCAAAAGGATCTCTTATGGTTGTAAAAAGCAAGTCATTTTTGCGAATAAAACCATTATCAATGTAATGCATGAGGTGCACATGACCATAAACAAAAATAGCATCAGCATCTGTGTTTGCCATAGCGACTGCAAAATCTCTTAGCGCAGTAAATAACCCAGAGCGCGAAGTAATATCCTTATTCGCAATCCAGTTTAATATAGCAGGATATTTGCGCTGCAAATGGCCATTCACTGATGATCCCGAGCACTTAGGAATATGCACAAACAACAGCCTTCTTTTTTCAGAAAAAGCATTGAGACAATTTTTAACACTATTTGTCTGAAACTCACAACTATTGAGCACTACTTCGTACTGCTTCCTTAGATCAAGATGGCTATTAAAGGCACAGAGCTCTTGCAGATTTGCCGGACGGCCCAATGCTCCCAAATAAATGTCATTTGTCGACAAGTCACTGTAATCAAAACCCTCTAAAACGGAAGCAATTCCAAAATTTTCGTCATAATGTTTAAATGCACTAATTACATCGTAAAATGATTTTGGACGTGAGCTCATGTATCTATGTCCTGTTCATGTAGAACTCGAATTTTTTTGATGTAAACTATGCATGAATTTCAAATGGGAATGTAACTATACTCTGCGCGGTCACAATTGCGGATTTTAAAAAGTGCTAGGAGTATGTCGGACTTATAACTCACTGAATAATAACTTCAATTTTTGATAATTATTAAACTTAGTCATGGCCGCATAGCTTAGACGTTAATTCTAGCGAAACTTATCTTCCGCTTATTTTTAACTAATTGTTTTTATTGAAATGGTAAGGCCGACACACTCCTAGAAACCTTGACTTATAACGGTTATCCGAGCTTCACTTTTCCGCACCAGTGGACATGCAGAGTATACTTAGCCCTTGAAAATTCAAGCACAGTATACTTGTATCATCCTATTTAAACCAAAAACTTATCGTCAAGTACACCAGGAATCTTCACAACAACATTAACAGCATCTGTGAGAGCTTCAAAATCCGTGGAATTATATGGCTCAATAACTACAATGTCACCTTCACCCCACTCCTGACCAGCCATGTATACGCGACCCGACAAGATGAGAGTGATTTCGGTAGCTACCTTGTGGTAATGCAGAGCCTCTTTCTCACCAGCTTTATAGCTTTTTACGGCCACTTCACAAGCGTCAGTAGAGTAAGCCGTAGGATTAAAAGCACCGACGAACCAACCTTTTACCATATCGTTAAGTTTGAAGTGTTTCATGATGATTTTTTATGGTCAATAGCGGTTTCGAATTGAATCAGTTGCCGCTCTGTTTTTAATGGATGGTATTTGTCAGAATCGATGCCATAAGTCCCGATACGTGCTTGTTCAAGCACTAGCTCATTAAGCGCGGGGCAAATGTAAAATAACTCATTTACCAACGCATCTTTACGAATCATATTTTTTGCTGCACGCACAAAATCTTTACCTCGTGCAAACCAGTAAAACCCTACAGTAGCTAGTCGGCTGATAGGTTTTTTTTCTGCGGCTTCAATAACAAGGCCTTGATCGTTCAAGCGGACATATGAATAGCGAGGATGAACAGAATGAAAAGTTACTACGCCAGCATCTAGCTTGCGTTTTCTGAAATCTTCAAGAATAGCGAAAAAATCAGCATCCAAAATTTCATTACCATTAATTATTAATAGTTCATCGTCATTATCAATGTATGTGGCAGCAAGAAGGGCGGTGCATGCAGCGCCTCGGGTATCTTCAGTAATTCGGAGTATTTTTGCACTAGGCGCAAGCAAGTGGACAACATTATCAAGATGATAACGATGAGTATCCTGATCGCGTAGCGTAACTATAAAATTCGCATCACTAATTGAGTGGCAGGACTGTATAAGCTTTTCAATAAGTGGCGTACCATCAAATTCAGTGAGACACAAAGGATAATCTCCATCCTGAGAAACAAAAGTCATTTGCCCAGCAGTGAGAATTAAAATATTCATAAACTAGTTTCTCCTTCTATCTGTCGAATTCGACCAACAATATTATCAAGATTTACGTCACTCACATCGCGCACGACCAATACATGAGCGCCTGAAGCCATTGCCGCTTTAATACCGTTCTCATTGTCTTCAACAATTAGACATTCATTAGGAGCAAAGCCGAGTTTGGCGATTGCTGTCAGGTAAATTTCTGGATCAGGCTTAGGGTGGGATACATCGCTGGCAGCGAGCATCTGATCCAAATAGCCATCAAGTCGCGCTTTTTGCATCATGACCTCTACCGTGTAGCGAATCGAATTGGAAGCTACCGCCAATTTGTAATTCATAGATTTTAGGGTGGAGAGAGCGTATTCATGTACAAATTGTGGCTTGCATTGTGCAAAAACAATTTCCATCGTATAAGCCTGTTTCATCTCATTAATAAATGCATGGAGTTCACGAGGAAGACCGCATTCCAGAGAAAGCATTTCCAGTTTTTTGCTGGTCGGTAAACCATCGTAGGTAGTGAGATGGTCGTATCGACTCACTTCGTAACCAAACAATCGCAAGGCACGATTAAGTGCTTCATAATGCCAGTCCTTGGCTTCGATAAGGACACCATCCATATCAAAAATTACAGCTTTGATCATTGGGAATCTCCAAAAAACTTTCGTGCTTTCTCGGGGTGATCCGTACACAGCATCAGTGACGGATGATCGGATAGTGGCAGCAGCAAATTCCATAGATATTCCGGATCTCGCCCATGAAGCTCCGATGACACAATGCAGACTTTTTTTCCACTATGTAACAGGTCATTGATATGAGTGGTGTCATACCAAATATCAAAAAATGCATCAAGCCAGATACCTGCAGATTGCTCTAACCAGACCGGAGCTTTCTCAACTTCGCTCATACGCGTAAATACTGGTATCCCAGCCTGCAAATAAGCACGCATATCGGGAACTGCCATATCGAAAACAAACCAGTTGCTTAAATGAGTTGCTTGCAGAGCCTGCTTAAGTAGAAAAGCAAGACCATCCGCTTTGATATTTAAAGCAAGTGACAAATTACGATTATCAATAATCTTAAGAAAATCAACCAACGTCATTTCACTGCCGTTGGGCATATCATGAGAAATAACGAGTGTTCCGTTACGATCCCGAATATCCGTTTCGGTACCAAAGTCCAAATCAAAGGATCGCCTAAAAGCAACTTCACAATTTTTTTCGTCGACTTCCTGCCAATAGCCACGATGACTTAACACTATCATACTTTAACTCCTACGGCCTGGCGCGACACCGGCAATGCTAAAAAATTATTTAGATCGTCAGGAATCCCTAACCCATACATACCAGCGCCGTCACCACCTATGTTATGTATTCCGATGTGTTGCCCTTCTTCGATGAGTTGGTTATAGGTCGGTGCAACATAAAACTCACCATTTACACGAAGATTTTTAGCAATCATAGATTCCGCTGCCCGTACAAAGTCTCTACCATGGCGAAAATTATAAATACCCACAGTGGCCTCGTCGGAAATTACTTCCTTTTCGACAACTCTTGTAACATGCCCCATCAGATCGAAACCGACAAAAGACCATTTCGGGTCATTGGCGGTCATGGTCATTATTAAACCGTCGAAATTGTTTTTAAGTATCTGCCCCAAATAGGCATCAATAGAAACATCTACATACTGGTCGCTGTTGGCAATCATGAGTGAGTCATCGCTGTTGATCAAATCTTTGGCAGCCAATACTGTACATGCAGCCCCCTCAGTAACACCATCAAGCTGTATAACCGAACAGCTTGGCGCCCAAACATTCAGCTTTTCAGACAGATCATAGGTAACAACATGTGTTCGTTGGCATACAAAGATAAAACGATGGGGTTCCGCAGGACGTAGATTGTCAATGACAACCTTAATCATTGGAACGCCATGAACAGGAATTAGAGGTTTGGGATCTAAAAATCCAGCTTGACTAAAGCGGCTACCTAAACCGGCCATTGGGATTATTATATTTAGCATATATGCCTTTAAAATTAATTCATGAAAATTAGATGCACTTGCAAAATACCACATGATGTAGAGCAGCTAACATAAAAACCACTATATATAATGGTTTTTATGTTAAAAACATGATGTTGCAAGTGCCTCAATTATATAAAAAAATAATTGTATTTTATTACTACTCATCGCGCCTAATTGGAAATCTTGCCCCAAGAGCCTCTCCCCCACCACGAGCATAAAACTCTGGTGATTTCGGAAATGTAGTTACGAGAGTATCATATCCATGATGTTCCAGTGTTTGAAGATGGTGCAGTACGTCATTAGAATTTGGTAGTCGACCAAGAAATGTTTTATATAAAGTATCTATGAGTTTCCGTCTATCCTCGGTTGGAGTACAACCTTTCGATCGATGAAATCGATCCAAATAAGCTTGAATCTCTCCATGCTTAGATATAGATTGACGAAGAGCATCAACACCAATTTCCTGGTATAAATTGAATACCTCCCTATAGTATTCTTGGCGACTCTCCCAAATGTTCCTCGAACGAACTTCATCCAAACGCAAACCCATACCACTATGCCCTAGCCCTAGGGCAGTTGATAAATATGGCGCCATAATAAATTGATCCAGATACTCAGGACCATCTAGCACAACACTCGATTTAAGGTCTAGAAGATGGAGTATGCGATTACAAACTTCAACAAGGACTGCGCGTGAAGGATGATTAATACTAAACAGTGGCTGACTATTAAGCAAACACGCTGCTATAATGTCTGATACCAAAATATCACAACCTGAAATATTTTCTCGCCTAAGGAGTTCCAAAGCAGTTAGAAATGCCTCTGATCGGACGAAGTCGGCTGAAAAGAAATCACTCCTCCCTGTTTCCTCTAAAAAATCTTCAGAACTTTTCCCCTCAATAAAAAATTCTAATGCGTGGGCATCATGATATGCCAACCGTTCATCGTGATAATCAATGAGAGGGAAGCATTGTGGTAATTGGGCACGATAATAAATAACAGGGATTTGAATTAACTTTGAATTCAGCAACTTATTTTTTTTCACCCATGATGTAGATAGATAATCAACCCCACGGTACTTATCCATAATTGGCTGGGAGATTATTACGTTCGAATTCTTGATGTCATTGATGTAAGCATCAAGTTCGGTATCAAGGTCTAAACTGAAAACTTCCCGACATTTAATGTTTATATTTGATGGTAAACACTCTGCCAGGAGCTTTGCTAGCGCGGGACCTTGACAATTTGCATGTATATAAATATTCAAAACTAAAGTACTTCCTTATAACAAATATCTTATGATATATTTTATACTGCCTTAAGAAAACAACTCTGAAATTGCTTGGCTCAACCTACCAGCAAAACAATCAAAACTAAAGCCAGTTGAATATTCTTGAACTTCCGCAGAAAACTGACGGGAAGATTTCATTCCCTTCTCTAGTGGCAATACAAACCCGTCAGCATCATTAAATGAATTAGCAAGTCCATTTATAACCTCGCTTATGGAAGTCGCCAAGGCTTTAATGTTGCCGGTTTCAACCGTACGGCCATTGCCCGATGCTATCCAGCGCAAATTTCCAGCATTATAGGTCACTGGTACCATCCCTGCCCGCAATGCTTCAATGACGGGCACACAAAAACCTTCATGATAAGATGCAATAACAAAAATATGAGAACACTTGTATAGTCGCGCTAAAGTATTTTCATCAACTTTACCTACAAAATCGATATATTCACCCAAACCATACAGTCCTATTTTTGACTTTACCTCGCTCACATAGCCTGGATCAGAAAAATCTGTATTTCCAACCAATCTCAAAAGAAAAGGGTATGAAGAAGACTGTTTAAGCAGAGCAATCGCCTCAATTAGATCAGTTACCCCCTTAGAAGGAAAGAAACGTCCAACATACAATAAATCGATACGTTTTGAAGGCTTTTCAAGAATAGTTGTGAGAGGAGGTCGTTCGACGGGTATGGATATTTCTGTTATCGGCGTATTTATAATACCCTGGCGCTTTAATTCTTCTTCATTCTCACGACTATCAACCCAAATGGCATCAGCATATTTAAATAACGCTATTTGCGCGAAGGATTTGTCAATAACATGCCATATACTTTCAGGTGTTAAATGCTTTGGGGTAACATTATGAAAGCAAATAACGTGGCGACCATGCTTATCTTTCTTTAGAATTTCAAAATATTCGTGATAAATTGCAAAATGATAAATAACCAAATCCGACGCATTAAACCAGGCATTTTTCTCAAGTTCGTCTACGGTTTCACAGTGCTCAAAATCCATATCGGGAAAGTCATTTCGGGTGCCAATTCCTCGTACATTTTTAAAGCCAATACCTTTTAACGCTCGATAATAATCGAAGGAGGAATGACCAACTGCGTCCCCCCAAAGAAACCAAGGGCAAACCACAGAAATACGAATATCAATCAAATCTTTATTTTCTATATTTGATGCAAGCACTGCATTATTCCCAATTATTTTTAATTTGAATTTAAGATATAGTAAATATATCTAAGATGCTTTGTCCTTCGCTTAAAAAGGCATCTAAAGTCGATCTAAGATTTCCCCCTTTTTTAATCGGCATAGTGCTATTCAAAACCCCAGCCAAGGAATTAGCCATACCTGTTGTGTCATTAGGATGGAAGCATAATTCTTGATTCATATTAACTTCAATACAAGAAGATGTGTTAGATGTTATTACAGGAACCCCCGATTCTTGAGCTTCTAGAACTGGCAATCCGAGTCCTTCATAGATGGAAGGGAATAATAGAACACTGGCCTCAGAGTATTGGGAAGCCAGCAAATCATCACTTGCATCACGAAACCATTCAACATTAACACCTGTATCTGATATCTTTTCAAAAAAATCAATAGCATCATTCAAATTAATGCGTTCTTTCCCAATAACCCGTAAATTGAAGCTTGTTTGGTTCGCGGCCTGCATCAATGTTTCTTTAATACCCTTTAGGTTTTTTCGCCAATCAAGTGCATTTACTAGAAGAACAGTATTTTTTTTACTTGTTGTCAAAGAGCTTTGTAGATTGCATTCGAAAGGTATATCGGTAATTACTGAAGGTATATTTTTAACCGTGCGATACATGGTTAAAAAGTCTAACCGAGTCGCATTACTGATACAAAGTACACGCTCTGCGTTTGCAATATAATAACGGAATCCCAAATCATGCTGTCCTGCAAAATCATAGATATCAATATAATTTGGAAAATGTAGACATTCACAAGCGAGTAAGTTTGGCACTAAGTCATAAACTATACCCATCATTCGCGGTAAAGGTGGTATGTTTAAAGAACATATCCATGGAGCAGTAACTAGATTTATATCGTATTCTTCAGGCGTCGCTTTTTGTTCAGTCCATTTTACTGTCGCATACGGGTTCGATAAGTAATTTGTTTTCGAATTATCAAACTTTCTTGAGCTAGATGTCCAGCAGGGTTTTTCCGGTTCTGATAAGTCATTTAACGACGGGATAAAATCAATTTTCCCCAAATAAATTTGCCCCTGCTTTGGTGTGCCAAAAGAGACATCTACACCGTGCGCTATCAATTTTTGAACATAAAACAGAATAACCCTCCTCACTCCAACATGTAGAAATAAGAAATCAGGCTCTACAATAAATAATACACGCACATTAAATCCCCTTAAACTTTAAACACTGAAATACTTATTAGCCCCATGCTTAACCGCCGTCGATCGTTATTTAATCCAATTTCAAGAGGTGAACAAGGATCGGTTGGTATAAACCTAAGGCTAACTTCACAGGTGTTTTTTATTATCTCTTTTGGAATGCTAAAACGGAATTGATAGTCGCCAGTGGTTTCCGAATACAACTTAAAGTGGGCTATTGCCATTTCATTAGCTATGACGCCAATAATTGTTTCAGTATTTGGCGGCCTGATAAATGCGTTCGCAGTTCCTTCGACAATTAAGTCTGTGTTCGAGTCATCAATCGGTATGGTTAGTTCTGCACTGTCGCCATCTACCCAACACCCCCAGTGTTCAGGGTTTGACCAACCATTCCCAAGAGCATTGATAGCATTGCTTCCCGTACAAAAAAAGCGCTTTTCTTGATTCCACATATCTAATAACTCAACTTCAGGAGATACTGTTAAGCTTTTTAAGCTAAAAGCATAATGTTCCGACCTGATATGTATGCGTATAATGTTATTCGTTATTGCATCAACTGGAATAACACATCGTATTTTATCGCTAGATAGTTGTTCAACATTTGCATAATGATTGTTTACTAATACATTTGGCATTTCATGTAAATTGTTAACATGCATTATAACGTTTAAAGCGGAATTGGCTTTTCTTCTTAGTTTAAATGTGATCTCACCATGTTTATTCGGCATTATTTTTATATAGTTATCTTCTACACTCCAATCAGTATCAACATAAACGCCCATTTGCGCGAGTGTATCGCCCCAAATAGCACCAAATCCAATTATGCTTCCATATTTTATCGTTGGTATAGAAAAGCAATCTTTACGGGCATCTAAACCTGGTAACATATATTTATCTAAAACCATAGGAATGGCTTCAAAGCCTTCTGTAAAGCCTTTTCTTAATGGCAACGTGGAAATACATACATTACTCGCTAACCTTGGAATATACCCTTGACCACGTAAGCGGCGAGTAAGCTCAACATCTTCAGCTTGTCCCCAAAATAAAAGTTCGTTCCACCTGACTTTTTTTAACACTTCTGTTTTGGCGATCATAACGCCACCATTTAAATATATAAATGGTGTCCAGTCACCGTACTCGAGCGTTGCTGGTGTTGTCAAAGTCCATTCACCTCCCAAAGTAACCCAGTCAGGAACTCTACGACCATCCGGTTGTAAGTGTCGACAAGCCAACACAGAATAATCGCCACCGTACTTTTGAATATTGGTTATAAAATCTCCTGGTACAGTATAGCGGTCATGCACAATTATCAGATTATCGGAGGTTGAAGCTTGCGTAATTAAATTCTTTTTTCGAGTGATCCAACCGTTTTCTTTGAACTGGTCTGGTTCTACTACGAGTAAAATATCATCTCCATAGGCCTCCAGCTCTTTTTTTAAGTATTCAGGCCCGCAGACAATAATCTCAACCCTTTCATCTTGTTTTCGTTCTAAATTATGCACACTTTTAATAAATGCGTCTAGTTGAACAGGACGTTTGCCATCTGTAATGACACCAAATGTAAAACAATTTAGATTAGTAACCCTAGGAAAAACTCTTATATTTTTTACCGCTACTACACATGGACCTTTTTCGTATGTATGTTCGAATTGAATTTCAATTTCACCCCATAATTCCATAATATTTTTCAGTTCATGCACTGATAAAAATTGTGTATTGTTAAATCTGATTAGGAGTATACCGCCTGGCGCTAGTAAGCGGAGCGCTTCGTCAAGCACCATGGGCCACGCTTTTATACTCCCAAGGTCACGTTCAGTTAAGTAAACCACGTTAAAGTGCTGGTGAAAATCAGCAGGTAAACGATAATCAAATTTAGGGTCAAAAATCCTATCGCTCGCTTTCATCCATGCAAGAGGAGGTCGTGTCCCCGCCCAGAATACTTCTGATGAACCGCTTAATATTTCTTTTAAGGTAAAAGGGAATTCCTTTTCATCATCAATTTTCAGCGAATTTATGTTAACCCTTTTTTCGTTATTTTTTGTATTTGATTGACTTACTTCAGCGCTATCGTTTTTATCAAGCCAATCTTGGCTAACGCACTCTGCTGGTAGTTTTTCAAATCCAAACTTCTTTTCTATTTCTATGCGCATGGCAAGAGGCTGCTTGTGATCCGAATTAGCTTCTGATAAATCGTTATCTTGTAGTAACTGGCGAATTGCATGTAAAGTTTCTTGAGCGTCAATTTTCATCCCAATAGCATCAAGGAAATGGGTTAATTCATCTGGTCTTGGCGGACGGTCTAAAATTGAGCGGTAAGCTAAACGGATAAATCGTTCATTGTGATAGGCGCGTAGTTCTTCCAATGAGATGAAGTTTTGTGCTTGGATTGAGTGATGCTTCATTGATGTGTGGCGTTTAATTGAAAAGTGGAATTATAACTTCACACCGCCATGTTTTCGGCTTTTACAATCTTGCGTAGGGTGCGCGATGCGTGCCCTACATAAAAAACAGAAAAACTGACCGTCTAAAGTATTGGCGGAATATCAGATTTATTAGCTTATATAATGCCCATCGCAAGATTTTTTTTGAATTCATCAAGTTCCTGAGCTTTTTGTTTCAGTTTCGTGTTAATCAGCGAGCAAAATGAAGCACAGGCAGTACCATTAAGCATAAAGTTATCAAATACATTGGGGGCATACCGAAAAGCATTGACAAGTTCAAGATGATGTTCACAAACATAATAACGGTTGAGGCCATCAAAATAGATCGGCTTATATTCACGCTCTAGTAATAAGTATTCCCATTGTTCATGAGTTTCAATCTGGGTGAGAGGCAACGTACTCTCTACAACTACTATCCACGGTCTAATAGTGGATTTTTCCCAACTCTTCAACACAGACTGTTCCATGCCTTCAACATCAATCTTTAACCAATGGATGTTACGCCCTCCTGCTTTCGCAAATACATCAGCCAATGTCATGCTCGGCACTATAATTTCGTGGACAGGGAATCCTTTTTGCTGATGGCTTTGGGCAATAGCTGAATCTCCTGTTGATATGCCGGTTTCCGGAATTTCATAAAACAGGACTTCCCCCTGGACATCGGTTAGGGCTGCCTGCAACACAAGCTCATCGGGCCTATCCTGCCGCAACAGCTCAGCATAATGTGGTGTCGCTTCAACATGAATACCCCGCCAACCATGCTCGTAGAAAGCCTTGCTGACTGAATCAACAATCGGGTCTTGAGCGCCTACATCAATATAAAAACCCTCTTTTATATGCCTAAGAGCTCTCCAGAGCATGACATCTTCAAAATTCTGTGCGTAGGAGACAATGCCTTCATAGAACGCGTCATCGCTATTATCAACATCTGTGCTATTTTCGAGCGGAATATTTTGCGTATATAAAAAATCGGAACGTAAAATTCCTGCAAAAGAGTTAACCGATTTTGTGGAGCCGGATTCTCTGGGTTCTAGGATACTGGATGCAATGGTAAATAGCCGTGCAGTGGTTCCGTTTTTTTGTTGGCGTAATAACTGGGCAGATTGCGGCAACAAACCTAGCTGCGCCAACTCCCGCAGAGTTCTAGCTTCACCGGCTCGTTTTACACCGCCATGCACGCCCTTGACGGCAGATTGAAAATGCTCCAACGCACGGTTTTCATCTTGACTAATTGCGGTAGCTCGGCCTAGGGTGTTATGCACACCTGCTATTAATAACTGCGCGATCAGTTTTTTGTCGCAACCCCATTCTATGGCCTGCCTTATAAAGCAACGGGCGGCAACATGATCACCCTGCTGTTGCCAAGCACTGGCAATGATTAACGCCAGTTTAGCGCGATCAGGGTGATGTTCAAGAATATTGCTGTCAAGCGTGACTAAATCTTCCCAATCGCCGCTTTGCCATAGTCCACGGTATTTTTCCAACAGATTTTCATCATAGGCGACGGTGTACGACTTGGTTGCTGTATTCTCACAGATTACAGGTTGAAGGTTCGCGTGTTGCACAACAGTCTTTTTAAGTTCAGCTTTTATCACGCGTGCGCTACGCCGACTTTTTGGGTTTCTGTTTTTCATCCGGGCTATTTTTGATTATTTAACTGAATAAATTTTCATTGTTAATCAATTAATTGTCGATGAATACATCATCCAGTATTTTTGCATCCAGAATTTTAAGCGACAACCTTTCAAGTTGTTCAAGGGTGGCGGTACTCAGGCGCTGGCGTACTGCCTCCGGCAATAGGCCAAAGCGATGAATTAAAAGACGTTCAACCAGTTGCTGTCCTTGTTGCAGGCCTTGTTGTAGCCCCTGTTGCAGGCCTTCAATCCGACCCTTTTCAATTCCAATTCGTTCTACAGATGTGACATAAGCCATGGCTTTACTCCTCTCTAAGATGTCTAGTTCTTGCCAGAGCTGTTGTTCCAGCTCGGGCGGTAGTCGCATCATCCAGTCGATGACGCTAAATAAATCGATGATACGTTGCCTCCCCCAGTCCCGCTCATAAAGCAGTCTGGCCAGCCGCCATTTTGCACAAAAGCGGCTGGCGTTATCACCTTTTGTTTGGCGAGTCAGTACATGGGCTGCCGTAACTAAGGCAAACGGGTTGTCAAGTTGTAACATAGCCTCTAATCTATCGGCATATTCTATAAGCTTGATGACCGGAAAGCGAATACCGACTTCGCAATCGAAGAACTGGTAACCAAAGCTTTGCGGCTTCCATGTCGCACTCTCGTCCGCCAAAACGGCCAGGCTTGCCACCGGGCGACGGTAAGGTCATAAAGGCGGTAGTTGTAGGTAAACATACGTTCTGCAAAGTGAATGTCGTGACTGCCTTGAACTTCAACATGAATGCACACCCATTCTTCACTACCTTCACGTGTAGTGACTTGCACAAGCCGATCAACCAATCGTTTTCCCAGCTCGGCATCTTGGACAATCTGGGCTAATTCCTGATCCAAAAAGATGTGGGGTTTTGTCCAATCGACCTGGGCATGGACAGCAGGAAAGTAAAATGCCATAAACTCAGGAAAGTAGCGGGTAAGCGCGTCTTTCCACGGCGTATCATAGTCATCGTTGCTTGGTGTGGTCATTCGATTAAACCTGATTTTATAGACGGCAGGTTATTGTACTTCGGCAAAAATCAACACTTGTCCGGGATTGTCCTCCACAGGCGTAAAAATGCCACCCAACCGAAACTCGGTTTGTTTGATTGCTTCCGAGCCAAAGCGGTAGCTTTCGCTACAGTATTCCAAGCCTCTCAAGGCGCTCATTTCAAGCGATTGAAAAATAATGGAGACAGGGGACAGACCACGATTATTTTGTCTTAGCCTGTGCGTTTCAATAAGCATTAGGTCAAATGGGAGGCAAACGAACAGGGGCATATAGATCCCGCAATTGACTAAGGTACACAATTAACCGGGCTGAGCAGCATATCGGGTATCTTTTAACTCAAAAAAAGAAATTATTTTCTGAGCATTTTTTTGTAAAGAAGCCAATGCTGAG
>Ga0172380_10005670_pt1 | contig 14976 bp, 9 predicted proteins | sample Leawe162metaG_FD_119747 | JGI IMG/M metagenome (GOLD analysis project Ga0172380, IMG submission 119747) | Leachate microbial communities from a municipal landfill in Southern Ontario, Canada - Leachate well 162 metaG | ecosystem: Engineered > Solid waste > Landfill > Unclassified | place...
CATCGTGAACTAGCTCCGGCAGCCTCCCGGTATGGTCAAAATGCGCGTGCGTCACAAGAACAGCGTTCAAGGCCTTTGGGTCAAACCCGAATGGGTCGAGCGAGCGGAGAATGCACATCCGCTCCCCCTGCTTCATGCCACAGTCAATAAGCACCTTTGCGCGCGCCGTCTCAACAAAAAAACAAGAACCCGTCACTTCCTCCGTAGCACCGTAAAAAGACAACCGCATAGGCGTCTATCCGCCTTCTTCAAGCCTGATTTCGTATTCCGCGTAACGAGCCTTCAGATCATCTGCCCAACCATCAATGTTTTGATCATCGTGCAGTTCGGCCACCGCCTCATGGGCTTCCATAACCTCATCTACCAGCATGTCATAGGCCTCTTTGGAGTGGATGCCTTCCGCTATCCCCTGATCCACAATTTCTTCAAACAATTCCTGAACGCTCATGGCAAGATTCTCAGTCATATGCGTGTTTTAACCGTATTCATTACGGAAAAAGCATACCACAGGCCAAATGTATCGAAAACCTTGATTTTGGAGGTAAATACAGGTAAGGTCCTGCACTTATGAAACTTCCTCTCTCCCCCAAGCGCATATTCCTCTTCCTTGCAATCGCGGCCTTTCTTATTGCGGTAATTGCCTTTGCCGCAAAGGGTAAGCCAGCGGAAGCCTACGTGACAGACACGGTAAAGAAGGGAGATGTTATCCAAACCGTAGAAGTTACCGGGGATGTCTCTGCTGTAACGGAAGCGGACTTGAGTTTCCCACAATCTGGCATCATAGAACGGATGAACGTCACGGTAGGAGCTTTTGTGAAGGTCGGACAGGTTTTGGCCGAACTGATTGACGGCGGACTCTCCGCTGATGTAGCAAAAGCGCTCGCTGATCTCAACCTGAAAAAAGCCGGACCAACGAACGCAGATATCGCCATGGCCGAAGCGCAGATTGCAATTGCTCAAGCCAATAAGGCATCCGCAGATATCACCGCAAGTAATGCAGCGAAAGATATCGCTCTTGTTCAGGCTTCAAGCAAGGCTGATGTGGATGCGGCAACGATCGCTCTCGCAAAGGCTCAAGCGGATTACGCCAACGCCGGTGCAGATGCAAATACATCGGACATCCTTAGAGAATCAGTAAAGGCGGTGACCAGTGTACGCTCAGCCCTGTCTGCCGCTGATCAGATTCTTGGTGTTGAAAACCCACTGTTCAACCAAAATTTTAAGCGCGAACTTTCCGCAGCAGACCCCGTAGCACTAGACCGTGCCACAAACACTTTTAACACTGCCGCCGAGTATCGTGATCTTGCGGAAACTAAGGTTTTCGCCCTGAACGCCTCATCAACCCCAGCTACAATCCAGGATGCCCTCTCATTCGTGGATCTTGCTCTGCAGACAAGCGATGAAACTCTTCTCTACACACGCCAGGTACTCGATGCCACCTTTGCGGACTCCGTAGACCTCTCTCTCGCTGACATTGTGTCCTATAAATCCTTGATCGACAGTGCTCGCCAAAGCCTTGAAAATGAAATCGCTGCTTTTGCAGAAGTACGCCAAAGCGGCGAAACCGCCAGGCTCTCAGTGGAAACAGCGGTGGCGAACCTGGCCAAAGCCACTGCCCAAGCGGCACAAAGTAATGCCTCAGCCGCTGCTACTCTTGCTTCCGCAAACGCAGCAGTCCAAGCCCGCGCCGCAGACGTACAAAATGCTGAAGCAAATTATCAGAATGTGACTGATGACCCAAGAACCGTAGACCTGGCGCCTTACTACGCCTTAGTGAACGGCGCACAAGCACGCCTCCGTAACACTCAGGTTCGCGCTCCGTTTGCCGGAAAAGTCACAGCAGTAAAGAGTGTAGCCGGAGAAGCTGCCAGCTTTGGCTCCCCCGTTATTGCGCTCCAGGCCACAGGCAAGGCTTTTGAGATTAAGGCCAACATTCCGGAAAGTGATGTGGCAAAAATCATGATCGGCAATAAAGCAGAAATCACGTTGGATGCCTTTGGTGACGGAAAGGTGTTCCTAGGAGAGGTTACCGCGCTTGATCAGTCAGAAAAGATCATTGAAGGCGTGGTCTTCTATGAAGCCACGGTTATTCTCAGTTCAGTAAATGAGCTCACAGGTATCAAAACCGGCATGTCCGCTGACGTGAGCATTACAACGAACGAAAAGTCCGCAGTACTGTACGTTCCGCAGCGCGCCATCTTGGAACATGACGGGCAAAAATATGTCCGCGTGGTGAAGGGCGAAGGCTATGAAGAGCGCAACGTCATTACCGGCCTCCGTGGAGACGATGGACTGACAGAAATTGTTTCCGGATTAAACGAAGGAGAAAATATTGTCGTGTCCATAAAGAAATAGCGCCATGAATCCCCTCATTGAACTCAAGCACATCAAGAAAGACTACGTGAACGGCGAAATCACCACGCCGGTTCTTCATGACATCAATCTTTCCATTCTGGCAGGCGAGTTTGTGGCACTCATGGGACCATCCGGCAGCGGAAAGTCCACGCTCATGCATATTCTGGGGCTCTTGGACACCACTACAAGTGGCGAATACCTTTTTAACGGCAGAGATGTAGCAAAATTGGAAAAGGACGCCCTGGCCGTTATGCGCCGGAATGAAATAGGCTTCGTCTTTCAGGCCTTCCATCTGCTCCCTAAGGCTACGGTGCTTGAAAATGTTATGCTCCCCCTTGTTTATAAGGGCGTGGAAGGAGACGAGAGAAAGAAACTCGCGGAGGCTGCGCTCGCCTCTGTTGGCTTATCTGATCGCATGGATCATTTGCCTAATCAGATTTCCGGCGGGCAGCGCCAGCGTGTGGCAATTGCTCGCGCGCTCGTAAATGATCCCGCAGTGATCTTCGCAGACGAACCTACAGGGAACCTGGATTCCGTTTCAAGCGAACAGGTGATGAATATTCTGAAAGAATTGAACGCCTCCGGACGAACCATTGTTATGGTGACCCACGAAGCAGACATTGCCGTCCACGCCAAACGCGTCATTCGCATTAAAGACGGCGCGGTGCAATCCGATACGAAAAATCCATAAATTTGTCATTCCGAGCGCAGCGAGGAACCTCCGCGGAGATCCCTCCTGTCGTCGGGATGACAAACCCTATGAAACTCTCCGACCTCGTCAAATCTGCTGGCCAATCCCTTTTTCAAAACCGTTCACGGTCTCTTTTGACGGTGCTCGGCATTGTGATCGGCATTGCGGCGGTGATTCTCATGCTCTCCATAGGCCAAGGCGCGCAGGGGCTCATCTTGAACCAGATCGCCGATCTTGGAAGCGATCAAATTTTTGTGGAATCCGGGTCATCAGATACAGCCAACGGTCCGCCAAGCCCGTTCACCGAACAGGTACTTACGCTCGACGATGTAGATGCGCTCAGACGCCGCGGGAACTTTGCTTTTGTGGGTTCTCAGCTCATTAGCCAGACTACCGTAGGAAATAACGAGGAAACCATGATCACCTCCGTATATGGCGTGGACGAGTATCAGCTGGAGATTTTCCCGGCGGACATTGCGGCCGGACGCTATTTTGATAACTCGGATGTGGAAGGCTACAGCAAGGTAGCAGTACTTGGAGAAAACCTGGCAAGCGAACTCTTTGGCGATCAAGATCCCCTGGGAGAAAAGGTCACCGTAAAAAATACCTCATTCCGAGTAATCGGCGTTCTTGCAAAACAAGGCAGCCGCTTTTTCCAAGACTTAGACGGAAACATTTATCTTCCGGTCACCACCGCACAGCGAGATGTGTTTGGTGTGAATTACGTTTCTTATATTGCTGCCAGAGCGAAAGGAGATCTTGAGGAGGCAAAGGAGGAAGCGCGATTCATTCTGCGCGACGCGCATAAGATAGATAATCCCGAGGGAGATCTGGCGAAAGATGATTTTAGTGTTTCAAGCCAGGAAGATGCCGTACAGACCATTGGCATAGTTGGGACGGCGCTCTCAGCACTGCTTGCCTCTATTGCCGCAATCTCGCTCCTCGTGGGCGGTATCGGCATCATGAACATCATGCTCGTGTCAGTAACGGAGAGAACCAAGGAGATTGGCCTCAGAAAAGCCATTGGCGCTACAGAGAGCGAAATCCTCCGCCAATTCCTGCTTGAAGCCGTACTGCTCACGTTCTTTGGTGGACTCTTAGGGATCATGCTTGGCGTGGGTTTCTCCGTGCTGATTGCCCTTGTTCTTAGTCAGGTCATAGACGGTTGGCAGCTAGTCATTCCTCCCTCTGCAATTCTCCTCTCGGCTTTTGTCTCCACCACGATAGGTCTCACCTTTGGCTACTACCCTGCAAAACGCGCTGCGAAATTAGATCCTATTGAAGCGTTACGCTACGAATAACCACCACTTTTCTTTGCCAAAGATGAAAATATCTGGTACTCTTTTGCGTTCAATAACGCTATGAAGCTCGACTGGTCCAAACTTCCACGCCCTATCATCTGTCTTTCGCCTATGGCGGACATGACGGACTCGGCTTTTTGCCGTGTGGTGAAGGAAGTGTGTGGACCTGATGCGCCCGTGGTCTTCCGCGAAATGGTTTCTTCTGAAGCGGTAGTACGCGGGAATGAGAAGACGCTCGGCATGACGGACATTCATCCGGATGAACGCCCGCTCGTCCAGCAGATCTTCGGTTCAGATCCTAAGACCATGGCCGAATCTGCACGAATTATTGAAGCAGAGCACCATCCTGAAGGTTTTGATATCAACATGGGCTGCCCGGTATATAAGCTGGTCCATAATTTTAACGGCGCCGCACTCATGAAGGAGCCTGTGCTCGCAAGCGAGATCATTCGGGAAATGAAGAAAGTCATCACCGTTCCGCTCTCCGTCAAAGTTCGCCTGGGTTGGTCAGACCCTACGGAGTGTCTCGAATTCATTAAAACGATTGAGGCAGCCGGAGCTGATCTCGTAACTATCCACGGCAGAACAAAAGCTCAAGGATATTCAGGCGTAGCTGACTGGAAAATGGTGGGCGAAGCCAAGAAGCAGGTAAAAATTCCGGTCCTCGTGAACGGCGATGTACATAAGTCTGAACTGATCAAACCCGCACTTGAAGCCTCCGGTTGTGATGGCGTCCTTATTGCCCGCGGAGCATTAGGCAACCCGTGGATCTTTAAAGAGTACGCACAGATCATGCGTGGAGAGAGGGTTGAACCCGTGACTCTCGAAGAACGTCTCCGCGTGGTAAAGCTCCACCTCGATTATCATCTGGAAGAATATGGCCCCGGCGGCGTACATACCTTCCGTAAACATCTCTCCTGGTACTTCAAAGGCTTGCCGCACATGAAGATGTATAAAGAAGCACTCATGAAGGCAGGAACAAAAGAGGAACTCCTTACCGTCTTTGATCAAATGAAAACACCGGCCTAATGGTCGGTGTTTTTATTTCTTCACTATTACACGGCGCCTTCTTCTTTTTCTTCGCCTTCCTCATCTTCCTCCTCATCCTCGTCCTCATCTTCATCATCGGCGTCATCGGAATCGCCTACGGCATCCGTGTCATCCTGCATGACAGGAGTTTCAGCCTCTTCTTCTGGTTCTTCCGCTACTTCTTCTGCATCATCTCCGCCCATACCATCATCGCCCATGAAAGAAAGCGGGGCGAGTACCAATTCCAAATCCTGGAGTTTTGCTGTAGGCATAACTATGTGAAAATTAAGTGTCGGTATATTATACCGTCCCGTAAATAATGCAAGAGCCAATCGCGCCCGTCAAACTGTGGATATTCATGATCTCCCTCCTAGCCTCAACTTTGACAAAAGCGCTCTAAAACAGTATTCTTTCCCTGCTTAATTTAGCAGTATTCCGGGATCGTCTAGCGGCAGGACACTAGCCTCTGGAGCTGGTTACCTTGGTTCGAATCCAAGTCCCGGAACCATCACGACCTGTTCCTACAGACCGGGACAGGGTGTGACCAAGAAAACCCGCATTCCTCATGGATGCGGGTTTTCGTTATGCGAGATATTGAATGATCTTGCTTGGGCGGTGTTTTTTAGCTAAAATATCCATGTTTAACTTAGTCTTTGAAAGATGCCCGATCAAACTCTGAAGCTCCCACTGCTTGCGGTGGAGAAAAGAACGACATGTGGATACATCCGTCATGTCATAGATCCCGAACGCCAGTCGGGGGTAATTGAAATTCAGGAGATCCCCATATCGCCAAGAAGGAATGAAATGCTGTATGTTCTTGATGATGGTCAAAAAATTATCCTTACAGATAAGAGGTATTTGGATCTACCGGATGATGTTGATGGAGTTTTAAGGAAAACAGAAGATGGTGACCTGGTTTGGCTTCGTCATAGAAAAATTCAGGCTCTAGAATCCCGTATCGCATCAGAAGGATGGGGTGCCCTGCGAGCTGAGATTCAGGAATCGTGGCAAAATTCTTTTCAGTACCGAAAAGAAACGAAAGATGCGTCAGGTATGACGACGTCGTCAGGGCTTCGTCCGCCACAAATGGGCGCGTTACATGCAATTTCTGCGCACTGGAGTCTTCACCACAGTCCAGCGACCGTGGTGATGCCAACTGGAACGGGTAAAACTGAAACCATGCTTGCGGCACTCGTAACAGAGTCGCGTGGTCTATTTGTGGTAGCTGTACCTTCTAAGGCGTTACGGGAACAGACAATTCGCAAGTTTTTAACACTTGGTCTATTGAGGCAGCTCGGATGTCTTCATGAACCAGCAAGAAATCCAATCGTTGGCGTTTTGAACAAACGACCAAAAACTGTAAACGATTTTGAATTTTTCAAGTCTTGCAATGTGGTCGTTGGAACGATTGGATCATTAGCCCAAGGCGATGCAAAGATGCTTAACGAACAGATGGCTTCGATTACTGATGCTTTGGTTGTCGACGAAGCGCATCATATTGCTGCAAAATCATGGATGGAATTTCGGGGAAAGTTTAAGAACAGTCGAGTTTTACAATTCACGGCTACCCCTCATCGCCGAGATGGGTTACTTGTCGATGGTGAAGTTATTTACACATATCCCCTCGGAGCAGCTCAAGCAGATGGCTACTTCAAGCCAATCAGTTTCATTGCTATCCATGAAATAGATGAGGGCGATGGCGATATTGTTATTGCCCGCAAAGCAATTGAAAAGTTGCGCGAAGATCTAGCCAATGGGCTCGATCACTTAATCATGGCAAGATGCGGTAGCATCGATCGCGCGAAAACGATTCTCGAGATCTATCAGGATGAAGGGCCAGAATACCAACCCGTTATTGTTCATTCTGAAGCGCAAGACGCCACGGAGGAGCTGAGGAAGCTACACGCAAGAGAAAGTCGCGTCGTTGTTTGTGTGGATATGCTTGGCGAGGGATTTGATTTGCCTCAACTTAAAATTGCAGCGGTACACGACACGCACAAGAGCTTATCCGTGCTGCTTCAATTCACAGGAAGATTTACACGTGTAGCCGGAGATGATGTAGGCGATGCAACGGTGATTGCGAATATTGCTAATCAGGATGTTTCGAGCGCGCTCGATAAACTCTATAGCGATGATGCAGACTGGAATAAGCTCTTAAAAGAATTTAGCTCAGCGGCCGTCCGCGAACATGCTGAGCTTATCGAATTTCTAAATAACTCTCGACAATTAGATGATTCGGGTGAAGGCGATGGTGCAGAGATATCAAAAAATTTACTTCGACCAAAGTTCAGCACTCTTGCATATAGAGTATCTAGTTTCCAGCCGCAGAATTTTCATCAAGCATTTGAGAACGGAAAGGACATTCGTGCCGTCTGGATTCATGATGCGTCAAAAACACTATATTTCGTGACACGGGATGAACCTTCAGTAGAGTGGACAAGAGCAAAAGACCTGAAGGATCGTCAGTGGAATCTTTTCGTTTTACATCACGATGAAGCGAACGGTCTGCTTTATTTGCACTCTAGTGATAAAAGTACATTACATGAGAAGTTAGCAAAAACTGTTTGCGGCGAAAGCGCACAACTTATTACGGGCGATAATATATTTCGTGTACTCGGAGGAATAAACAGGTTAATGTTGCAAATGCTTGGTGTACGAAAATTTGGCAGACGCAATCTCCGTTTTGCAATGTATACCGGTGCCGACGTAAAGGAAGCGTTATCGAGTACGGTAGAAGGCACAAATTCTGTTAAATCGAATCTCAGTGGGTCTGGATGGGAGAATGGTCAACCTGTGAGGATAGGATGCTCTGTGAAAGGGCGTATTTGGAATGTAGAAACCGGCACCATACCAGAATTTATCAAATGGTGCGTCACTGTCGGAAAGAAACTGCAAGATGAATCCATAAGTACTGCGGACATCATTGATAACGTATTAGTTCCTACCGAGGTCACGACCTTGCCGGACTCTCCCATTCTTAGCGTTGAATGGCCGGACGAAATCTTGCGCCAATCAGAAGAGCGCGTAGTGTTAACCTGGGAAGATCAAGAGCTGTCGTTGTGGGCATTTGAGGTAAGGAGTGATGATGCTAATAGAACAGAAAAAAGCTTTGAGTTTTCAGTTCACTCAGAGGGAGCCTCTGCCAAATACATATTCGAATTAGACGCGTCTAGTACCCAGCCTTTTAGAGTGAGGCACCTTGATGGTCAGGCATTCGGTATTAAGATTGGTCGCATACAAGCAACCTTGAGCGATTTCTTCTCTGACTATCCTCCACTCGTACGATTCGTGAATCTCTCTGAAATGGATGGTTCCTTAGTATTTGCGCCTGAGAACGTGCAATTACCCACGATCTCCAATGAGCGATTCGAGGCGTGGGACTGGAGCGATACAGACATCACCGTTGAGTCGATTTGGAAAGACGGTCAACGACGCCAAGGCTCCATTCAAGAAAAAGTTGCAAAACACTATCGGGATGGCGGATATGAAGTTGTCTTTGACGATGATGACGCGGGTGAAGCGGCTGATCTAGTTTGTATAAAAGAAGAGGAAGACTGTATCCGCCTGGCACTGATACATTGCAAATTTTCGCATGCTGCTAATGCTGGGGCACGAGTTAGTGATGTAGTAGATGTTTCAGCACAGGCATCGCGCTCTGCGAAGCGAGTTCATAAGTTCAAAGAACTGTGCCGACATTTGCTGCGTCGTGACAGGGATTTACCAAGACCAGAGGGATCTAGCCGTTTTATCTTGGGAACAGATCGAGCTATCAGCCGCTTTGAAAAGTTAAGCAGATTCAAGAAAGTAACCGCGGAGATCGTTATTGTTCAACCGGGATTATCAATCGCCAATAGAACATCTGATCAAACGGTAGTGCTAGCTGCGGCGCAATCCTTTTTGAAGCAAACGGTTGATGTTGATCTCGACATAATTTGTAGCGAATAGCGAGTTCCTAGCTCTTTTTTACTCGCTCGACAATCAACTTACCGCCCCTGATAACTACTCGACTTTTTAATTGTTCCAGTAGTTTTCGTTTATCCTCTTTTGAACCATCCTGAAGGATAAGCCTCGCGCACGCTCGTACATCGAGTTTTGGCATAATAAAAGCATTCTGTTGGTTCGAATCCAGCTTGGATACTACGGCTAGCAAACGTTGAAGTTTTTCCATCTCTTCCTTCACGATCTCGGTCATTCCCAGCTCGTCGATGTTGAGTTTGTCGATTACTTGAATCAACTGCGCTACAAGGGCTTCTTCGCGAAGGAATGTTTCTCGACAGTTTTTATCCAGCTGCCTCGTGCAGTGATAATAGACGTATCGGCGCACCGTTCCGTCACTTAGCTTTTTCACTTTTTCTTCGGCGGTGATTCCGGCATTGCACGCTCCGCAGGAGAATAATCTGGTGAATGAGAATTCCTTCGATCCATGCGTACCCTTTGGGATCAAGCTGAGATTCTCTTGCACCCGATCAAATAGTTCTTGTGTGATAATCGCATCGTGTTTGCCCTTGTACCACTTGCCGCTCTTTATCGGGAATTCGTATCGTCCCGTATAGAAGGGATTTGCGAGGATGGCGTAGACGCTACTGAGCGCAACTTTCTTACCCGCACGTGATCGGAAGATGATTTCGTCGTCTAACCACTTTTTTAATTGTCGCCCCGGCCAACATCGGTACCCGACCTTCTCAAACATCTCCCGAATGACTGGCGCGCGCTCTGGATCAATGAATACTCGTTTCGTTCCTTTGTCTGCGTTCTTATCGTGTAGATATCCGAGTGGTGCCATATTCGGTCGGTAACCCATTTCTACTTTCGCTTTTAGCCCACGCTTGATGTTGATGCTTTTGTTGTCATTCTCGAGTTTCGCCTGACTACATAGCATCATGAGCATGAACTTATCGCTCGGAGAATTCGTGAATCGCGAACCATTTGTTCGGATCTCTCGAATCCCTCCCTGATCCATCATGTCCACTATAGTGCCAAGATCGCCCGCGTTGCGACTTAAGCGATCAGGAGCCCATGCGAGAATGCCATCGAATCGCTTCAGCTTTATGTCGTCGATGAGCCGATTGAACTCTGGTCGTTGTCCTGACGCTTTCGCTGAATGGCTCTCGCGTCGGATCTCTGTGACCAATAACCCGTCCCGCTCGGCAGTTGCCAACATCTCCTTTACTTGTGATTCAATCGAAAGTGCCTGAAGTTCATCCTGTTCCGTGCTTTTTCGTGAGTATAGACAGTATCGGATTGGTCCTAGCGGTATTGGCCGTTCTCCTTGTAAAACCCCTTTCTGCGCCTCGAAACTCCCTATATTCTCCATATGTTTGCCTTGTTATGTGGCATGGACATTAATGCCACATCTGTCCGGGGTGCCTAGCCCAAGACTGTAGGTAACTATTTCAGCCAAAATTTCGCCAGCCTGCTTTGGGGGTGTATTATTTCTAATATACTGTAGCAAGAACTATGAATGAAAAAATCGCCCGGGTGGCAGGGATATTTATTGTATTTACAATCGTGATATGTGGTGCCATTTTTTTCCTAATGGCGACGGCGGGACAGCCAGTATTCTCCAAAGTATCAATCTGGGCTGAGAGTGTGGCGATTATTTCTGCAACTATTGTTTTTGCAAGCACCGCAGTTTATCTACTGAAGCCAGAAGATCATTCTAAAAACGCCAAAACCGATAGAATTACCCGCTTGAAAAAGATGGTGACTGTATTGCTGTGCTCATCATTTTTTAGCTTTCTTACATGGGGCTTCGTAAGAATGCTTTTATCATGATATTTGATGCGTTCAAATCTCATGATCCTCGACACTATTTGTCGAGACACTATTCTTTACAATTTTAATCTCATCATGAGTGAGTTTATACAAGTCAAAAATACGAGCATCGATTTCATCCTCTGTCTTTTTTATTGAGCTAATAAGTTCCATGAGCTCCGTATGGTAGCCCTCAAAAACAGTGAGCAGGCTATCTTTTTGCGTGAGAGGAATCTTTTTAATACCAAGTGCATCGATGAATCCTCCAAAATCAAGAAGCCACCATTTTGCAAGCTTACGATTCCACTGATCGAGTTTTAATTCGGCTGTGACTAACCGTTTGAACCGAGCATCTTTATCGCTTTTTAGTTGGTTAAGTTCCAGCACTTTTTCAACTAAGCTGGAAAAAATGTTTCGATCCTCGTCATTGATATCTTTGACTGGAAAGTTCAGAACATACTGCGCTTTGAATTCATTGTAGCCGCCTCTCCTTGAAATAGCAGTTACACTCATGAACCAGCTGAACAGACTTGAGTTCAAGACTGCCAATAAGTATCTAGAATTTGAAGGGATAATGAATGCGGTCATGTCTATAACTACCCCCTTAGATAACGTAAAATTGCTTCCAAGAGAAACGTTCGGGTACACGATGCATTCATCGTCAAAATTTAACTTCTTATTAATCTGCTGGAACTCATACCAGATTTTCGTGCCTTTTTCTAATCCTTCTTTAATAATTGCTCGGTTCGACAATTCAATCTTCTTCTCTCTCAGCAGATTTATTCCCGAAACTTCATTCTCATCAATCAATCGGTACTCATTATTTTCCCACCGATAAGGAAATATTATGCTTTGAGCATTGATGGGCGCATACTTTTTGATTCCTTTTCCAAAGGCATAGGGAGTAAAACCATTTTGTAGGTAACCATCATTGAAGCCGGTTTTTATACCGACTGTCGGTGATGGAAAGATATCAACGAACTTTTTCGAATTGGTTTTAATTTTTCCCATTACACCAGAAACTTCCCCTGAAGAAATTTTGTATCCTCCGCTGGCAAAATCATTCATTGAACAGATCGTTCCGATATTTTGAACAAGACTTTCAAGAGAATCAAAATTTAAATCCTTAATCTTTGCGTAAACGTACTTGGTTTTTTCTTGTGTTTTTTTTGCGATAAAGATAATCGGATAGGCTGATATTCCTTCGAAAACTGGTAGGTCACCAAAATCAACTACTTTGCTGAATGATGATTCTTCGTATAAAAACTGACTAAGTTCTTTGCCGTATTTTGCCTCCAAAAACTTTCCAGAAGAAATATAAGCCATCACCCCACCACTTCTCAATAGATTAATAGCCTGCTCGAAGAAATAAACATACAAATCAGCCTTACCGGAATAAGAACGATAATTCTTACTCAAATACGCGGCCTGATCTTTAATAATCTCCTGTCTTACATATGGTGGATTCCCAACGATTACATCAAATCCACCTGATTTCATTATCGGATCAAACTCCTTTTTCCAAGAAAAAGCCTTATTTCCTACCACCTCAATATCATCAACTATTGAATTTCCACACTTGATGTTGTTATCAAGTGTTGTCAGCTTCTTGCCCTTTTGTGCCGTCTTGAGCCAGAGTGAGAGCTTGGTAATCTCTACCGACTCACTGTTCAAGTCCACGCCAAAAATGTTGTTTTGGAGAATTGATTTCACGAAGTTGCCGTCTGAGAGAAGATTGCCGCCAAGGATATGTCCAACCCGTTCATTTTCCTTCAGAAGATAATCAAAAACCTTTACGAGGAACGCACCCGAGCCACAAGCGGGATCAAGTACCTTAATGTTTTGCAAGTACGATTGATATTCAGCGTATGCGAGCAAAGATCGCTTTTCGTAGTTTTCGTCTTGGATATCATCCTTCAAGCCGTTCTTATCCTTCAGCTCTTGCTCCTTTTCTCTGAGCAGGGTTCCAAGGCTGTTTTCAATGATGTAATCCACGACGAAGTCTGGCGTGTAAAAGATGCCGTCTTTTTTACGCTTGCTGAGTGCCAAGGTCGGTAAATCATTCGCCGCCTGAACCTTATTCTTGATTTCCTCAAGATCGGTAATCGACTGCTCGAAAATATGACCAAGAATGTTCACGCTCAAATCCTCGGAAAAGTTGTATTCGCCGAATCCTGCAAGCTTCTTAAGAACCTCATCTGAAATTTTGAGGTTGTTAAGCCCGATGTCTTCTTTGAAAAGCCCACCGTTATATCCGTCGGGAATTTCAAGTTTTTCACTTCCTTTGTCGATGGCATCAAACAGTCCCTGAAGGACATTCCACAGTGAACCGAAGGAACTTTGCGAGATAGCGAGCGTTCTTGGAAGCGTGTTGTCTGGTAAGAGACCACGATCTTCACAAAAACAGATGAAAACAACGCGGTCGATGATCTTCTGGGCTTTCTCAATTCCAACTTCGATGTTTTGCCGTACGTCAGGATTCTTATGGTAAATGTCCCGCAACAATTCAATGCGGAGATCCTTGTACATTGCGTAGAACTTCTTACTGATTTCTTCTTGCTCTACGCGAATATCGGAAAGCAATCGTTCTGTATTTGTCTGACCGTCTTTTGAAGTGAAGTTTTCCTTATTGAGCAGGTAGTAAAACTTTTTGAATTGGAAATAGTCGTCGTCGGGATTCACGAGATCGTTCAGCGTCCAAATCTCGTAGTCCAACTGGTTATCTTGGAAAAGGCGGAACTCGTAGAAGTTTGACACGAGAACAAACGGACACGCGCGATATTGCGATTTGTATTTGAAAGCCTGTTGGATCGGACTCATATTGCCCTCACGTTTTTGTGGCTTGTCGAGCGAGATACTTGCCCCCTTCAGCTCAACAACGGCAGAAACACGCTTCACGTCATCCTCAAGGTTGAAGTATCCGATGATTGCATCAGGGAGTTGTCCCTTGTCGGACGTTGCCTTCGGTTCCAGGGAATAGAGCTTCTCAGGCTTCTCGGCGTACCCAAGAATTTTCACGAAAAAATCCTGATTGAACGCCTGCTCTCGAGAGGTTTCCTTGTCGACCTTCAAAGATCCGTTGTGATAATCGTTATGCCAACGTTTGGCAATTTCAATCTTATCCATCAAGTCGGACGACGGGATCTTTGCAACCAGTTCTTTTATTTTGTTCTCTTTGAAAATTTTAGCCATATTATTTTGTCTTTACGGCATCAAGAAATCGCTTGAATTCCGCACGATCAATTCTGTACTCCTTACCGATTTTATACGCCTGAAGCTTTCCTGCCTTGATGTATCGGTAGATCGTCATGACATTCACCTGAAGCAGTTCAGAAAGTTCCTCGGCTTTATAAAACTCCTTTTCTTTCGTAGCCATAGTGCTAAAAGTATACTTGACTATGGTTTACAAGGCAACGTGAAACCCGTGATGTACTTTTATGGCTTTTCTGCTAAAGTATGCTCATGAAAATTACGAATCTTGAGCAACGGACGCTCGGCGAGTTATTTCGCAACCAACAGCATACCTACGTGATTCCGGACTATCAGCGTCCGTATTCTTGGGGCAAGAAAGAGATCGAGGAATATATCGACGACGTTCTCGACGCGTATCGTCGCCAACACGCGGAATATTTCCTTGGCTCGTTCATTTTGATTGAGAAGGACAAAGGTCGCGAGTTCGATATCGTGGACGGTCAGCAACGCTTTACGACGACCAGTATTTTCCTGTCAGTCATGCGCGACATGCTCGCGAAGGACGGAAACGTGGTTGCGACAGAAATCCAATCGACGCTTCTTCATCGCGGAAACCTGCCGACGCTCGTGACGCGACAGCAGGATCGAACCGCC
>Ga0172380_10005671_pt1 | contig 14976 bp, 12 predicted proteins | sample Leawe162metaG_FD_119747 | JGI IMG/M metagenome (GOLD analysis project Ga0172380, IMG submission 119747) | Leachate microbial communities from a municipal landfill in Southern Ontario, Canada - Leachate well 162 metaG | ecosystem: Engineered > Solid waste > Landfill > Unclassified | place...
CTATCGTCTAACGGTTAGGACACATCCTTCTCAAGGATGGAATCAGAGTTCGATTCTCTGTAGGGTCACAAAAGCGTGAGTGTAAAAGAAGTGGACTGCTCCACTTCTTTTCGCTTTTGTGAAAGCACAGGTATAATCCGTCAGTAGACGGATTGCCGAGCTGGGGTCGGCAAGTACTTACATTTTTTACGATTTTAAGAAGTAAAAAATTTAGTAACTTGTGACCACGTTGTTCTGTCATGCGAAGCATACCATTAAACAAATTTATACTCGCAATCTCGACAGGGTCACCATCAACAGCGCGCACGAGAAGCGTACAAAAAAATAGCCCCTTAAAGGGCTATTTTTTTGTACTATAGGACGATAGAGCTTACTTAATGGAATCTCAGACCGCTTCGCTTCAATTCTTCCTTAATCTCTAGATAATCAGGCATGGCTTTGGCTACCAAATTCCAAAACTTCTGAGAGTGGTTAAATTGTCCGAGATGACAGAGTTCGTGTACGACTATGTACTCAGCGAGACGTTCAGGTAACAACGCAATCTTATAGTTGAAATTGAGATTACCTTTTTTAGAACAGCTACCCCAGCGAGTCTTCTGGTTTTTAATATTAATTTTATTAAAGGAAAATTTATATATCTTGTTGAATTTTTTAACCTTTTCCTCAGCCAAGACCTGAGCCTGTTCTTTGTATTTTAGATACTCAACATTGGTATTTTTCTTTTTGAATACATCAGCAAACTGACTAAAGTAATCTAATTTATCAATTACCCATTGAGATCGCTGTATGATGAATTTCTCAATAACAGAAACGTCCACATTTCTAGGGGTGGTCACAACAAAAGCACCATCACAATAAATTGCGAGGCGGAGTCTTTTTGCTCGCTTACTTACCTTGAGCGTATATGGAACTTTTCTTTTGTGAAGTTCTATATGCTTTTTCATAATTAGAATTTTTTAATTACCACATCAATGAGTCGGTTTAGGTATTTGTGGAAATCGGAAATCTGAATCTTGCCTTTGTAGTCTTTAAGGATTAGCTCTTGAAGTGTTCTCTTTGCTTCTTTTATAAATTCTTCACGCTTTGAAGAATCTTGCCATCCTTCATCGAGGACATCTTCTAGTCGAGATGACATTTCCTTGATGAATTCTTTGATAACAGTTTTATCAGATTCACCAATAAACTCCTCAGAAATAACAAATAGTCCGTATTCGTGAAGTGAGTATCCTAGTTCCTTAGCTTCTTCTGTCTTCGTCTTAATATCATTTAACAACTCATAATAACACTTGATACGCTCAGCGAGATCAATCTGATGTTTCTCAAATTCTTGTCTGATAGAAGTTAGTCGTTCTCCAAAACCTTTAAATGCAGGGTGGGTGTCTATGTTAATAGATATTTCACGCTTAAGCATTTTCTCAAGGTTGAGAGCTTTGTCCTCTTCAGGAAGTTTGTCTAGCTTGTTGAGTGTTGCAAGATCGTGGACTGATAACTCACGGAAGTTTTTGGTGATTCCTTCGTAATCAATCTTGTCTTGGATAAGATTTTTTATCTTCTCTCCATATTCAGCAAGAGAAAATGCATCAACTCCTTCTGGTTGAAACTCCTTACTAAAAGCAAGATAGAAGCTTGTGATCCATTCAAACTTACGCAAGTACTCAATAAGGAATGGGTCAGGAGAAAGTATCTCAAACAACATCTTTAGGCGACTATACTTATCTTTAAAGAATTGTTGCTTGCTCTGGTTATCGATAAATATTTTTAGACATCGGCGAAGATTATCGATTGAAGGGTCTTCAATATTAACCCCCTCAAATAGACTCATGACTTCATCGAGTACTTTTTTGAAGTCCTCTTTTAGTCTTTCGATATTTATCATTGCACTATCAACAACACTCTCATCGAAATTGAGTGCGTCATAGAGGTTTTTTGTCACACCGTAGTAATCAATAATTTTTCCACATCCTTTGTTTGGATAGACTCGGTTAGTACGAGCAATAGCCTGAAGAAGATTGTGATCTCGCAATGGCTTATCAAGATACATAACCTGTTCAACAGGCGCATCAAAACCAGTCAAAAGCATGTCGCAGACCAACAGGAATTTAAGAGGGTGTGATGGATCCTTGAACTGTTCGATAACCTTTTCTCTTTTTTGTTTATTAGTATTGTATTTCTTTAGGTCATCACTATCGCTGTTTGGGTCAGCGGGAGAATACACCACTTCAGACCATTCAGATGGCACAAGCTTGTCTAACAAGTCTTTATACTTTGCTGTTGCCTCACGGTCATAACATACAATCTGTGCTTTAAATCCATTAGGCATAACGTAGAGCTTGTAGTGTTCAACAATGTCTTGAATGACAGCCTCCATTCGCTTCTCTAGTTTTACGAGTGCCTCTTTCTTTCCGTATCTCTTTGTAAGAAGCTCTTTTTGTTCCTTGCTGAGTTCAGAAGTTAATTCATTGAACTTCTTATCTACTGACTCCTCATCAATAAAGAATTTTGATAGTCGTGCCTCGTAAGTGACAGGCAAAGTAGCACCATCATCAATAGCTTGTTGAATTGAATAGTAATCTAGATATCGCTCTCCCTCCTCACCGAAGTTACGGTGAGTATTGATAGTGAGCTTATCGATCGGAGTTCCAGTAAACCCAAAGAAGAACGCATCCTTAAATGCATTACGCATCTTGATAGCAGATACACCTTCGTTGTCTCGGTGGGCTTCGTCAGAAAGTACGATCACATTTCCGTCGATACTCTCTATTTCCTCAAGCTCTGTAAATTTCTGAATAGTTGAAATGAAGATACCTCGGTCAGCACCTTTGATTTTCTTCTCAAGGTCTTTGCGAGATTCAACACGAATAAGGTTTTGACCGCCCCATGCTTCAAACTCTTCAAATACCTGATCATCAAGATCGATACGGTCGATAAGGATAAAGACCTTAGGGTTCTTTAGCTCGGGAGCATAGCGAAGCTTCCATGCTGTGAAGAACATGGTAAGAGTCTTGCCTGATCCTTGTGTATGCCAGATCAGACCCTTCTTGTAGTCGCCATCTTCAACACGCTGAACAATTTTATTGGTCGCATAAAGTTGCTGATAACGAGCAATCTTTTTAGTGATTCCGTCCTTTTTCTTTTCAAAGACAATGAAGTTCTTCAAGATGTCGAGAATCTGTTCTTTTCCAAGTAGGAAGTATAGGGTTGAATCTAGCTCATCCTCGAACATCTTAGGCTCACTGTGTGGATCTTCTCGCCAAGTCAAAAAGTATTGCTTTGGAGAATAGGTTGCTCCGTATACAGTCTTAAGTCCATCGGTTGCAATATTGAAACAGTTCGGGAGGAATAATTTTGAAGCAACCTTCTCGTATCGCTTGATTTGATCAATAGCATTCTCAAAACTAACTGAGCTAGAAGCAGTAGGGCTTTTGGCTTCAATATCAGATACTGGTAAGCCGTTAAGGAATATCATGACATCAGGACGGATGTTTTCTGTAGTTCCTTCAAAATAGAACTGGCTTGTTACAACAAATCGATTGTTGTCAGGGTTCGTAAAATCAACAATTTGAAAATCACGATTTTTTCCAGTCGCAGGATCCTTGAGGTTCACCCCGTTTCGGATAGCAAAAAGAAAGGCTTCATTAGTATCCAGTTTCTTTATTTCTCGAACAACACTGAGAGCCAAATTTTCATCAATTCCGTTTATTTTCTGAACAGACTCCAGTAAATGAGAACTGATAATGAACTCATTTTCAAAAGTGCGAAGTTTTGAAAATTCTTCAGCTGGAATAAATTCATAACCAAGATTTTCTCGGATGAATTTTATGATATGTTTTTCTATTGTATATAATTCGTTGAATTTCATATTATTTTATCTTTAGACTCAAGGCGAAGGCTTTATTCAGTGATTCAATAGTCTGACCAAAGTATGCTTCTAATTCTTTTTTCTTTGATCCTGCGGCGGATTTTATCCTTGACCATTTTTCTCCTGCCATATCACCACTCATTGCCAACTCGTCGTTAATAATGTGTATGATCTCTTGATGAGAAAGTTGACGGTCCAGTAGTAATATCGGGTACCGATGTTCTTCTAAAAACGCGCACTCATAAATATTTCCAGTTGCTCCACGTCCATCGGGCTTAGTGTTTATTTCTGCTTCTCCACTCTTAAACCTATGCCAGAAATCTTCCCATGTTGCGGGGTATACTCTTCTTAGCTCCTTTAACTCCAGCAGAACTTTTTCTACAAAGAAATGTAGTGTAAGAAAAGCAAAGCGTACCAATTCTTTATCCCTCTCTATAGAAGGGTTTTTCCCTCCATGAAATAGGTTGTTTCGTACTGCATACCAAAACTCAACCAGATTTGAAAAGTCCCCAACACTTTCAAGTACCCCAGCTCTCTTTTTGGTTCTGGGTTTTTGGTTAATATCAAAACCGTCAAAGTGCCACCATCTATCATCAGATTTAAGAGGTTCCTGTTTCAAGAAGGCGACCAAATCTTTAAGGTTCTTCGCAAGATCCTTATCCTTTGTTGACCTCAGTGTCAGGTCAACCCAAAAGTCGTTTAGATACGGATCATATTTTAGAGCTTGGATATAATCTCGATCAGTAACCCTTCCGTGATTTTGTTTCAATTGCATTATGTCCTCTTCGGATTTCCACTGAGTTGTCAGGAACGCAATAAAAGCCATGTACTCGAACATAAATCGAGCGAAATAATCCTCTTCAGATGCCTTTGAGTGCCAATTCTTTATTAATGAATAATATTTTTCTACTTGTTTCATATTTTTTCCGTAATAGTTCTAACTTTTCCACTCAAAAGGTCAGCCGTTAATCCCTTCTTCAATTTCATGAATTCTCTTTTTAGAACTTTATACCCACGAATATTCTGATCGATAAGGAGTAGTATTTTAGCAATCCTTTTTTGTTCTGTAATTGAAGGTATGTTTACCTCAATATTGTAAAGAAGCTTAATTGTTAAGAATTTAGTTGTGCTACCCAAAGACATGTTTTTAAGTAAATTCAATTTAGCGTTCAGAATTTCCTTCAAAAAGACATAATCTAACTCTTCCTCATTTTTTACAGTAATGACGTAAGTCCGTTGATAGGCATCAAACTTACCCTTGTAGTGCTTTACCGAATATATTCCAGCCGCATTATTTCCCGCCAATAAGATTGCCTCACAATCAAAAGAATATTGATCAATCGCATATGTTTCTTTCGAGCAAGTAAAGAATGGGTACTCACCACCATCAACCGCCTTATTTGAATTAAGTTTTCCTGTTGTAAAATTACACAAATCTTCTAACTTTTCTCTCTTAAATTTAGTCTTTTCTTTTTTACTCTTTAAGAAGTCAGCAAGTATGCCTATTTTTAGGTCATCATATCTTTTTATGACACGATCGGATCGTTCAATTTCAGTATCAATTGCTGACAATATCTCTGCAATATTTTGCTGTTCTCGAACAGGAGGAATTACAAGTTCAGAGTCTTTTAGCCATTTAAAATGTCGATTGTACCCAGTATTAGGGACATCCAGTCTTAGTAGTTGCTGGTATAGAAAATTTGGATCAATATCTTTATTTGCATAAAATATTTTTGTCCCATCTGCTCCTAGTGCGAAAGGACTCTCAATAATTTTTAGAACACGTGTATGGTCGCCAAACAGGATCGCTGGAATTTTTTCCTGCACCACTTCCTTACTGTCAGTGTAACCACTAATATAATCCTTAGCTTGATCAAAAATTGGAAATTTACCAGTACTTTTATACTCAGTCCTCTTTAAGCCAACGATTTTGGAAGGAATTGAAACACAGTCTAAAAAGCTTCTTATCTCCCAGCCCTTTGGCATATTCTTTTGTTTGATTAAATAATTCATATTACTTAATTTCTTTGGTACTTAAGTCACTGGCATCCAAACAATCAAGAAAGATCGATGTCTTCTTTCCAGTCGTATTCACAAGATACATTCGCTTCTTCGATCTTGTAATAGCAACAAGCATCTGATAAATTTCGCTGTCAGTTGGTATATTTTTTGTAGGAAATTTTCCCTCATCGAATCCAACCAAAAATACAACATCAGCACCAAGTCCTTTTGAGTTCAAAATATTGCATACAGTAATATTTAAATTTCCAAGAGGTCTCGAAAGAACAAGGTTTCGGTCTCTTAATTCATCAATAAAGACAGACCTCTTGAGGGTAGGATCATCGAGGTGATTATTTTCTATAGTTTTTTCTAGTTCGACGATATCAGCATCTTTAAGCTTTTTGATTTCGGCAGATTTACCTGAAACGATTATTTTTAAAGTCTTAGAATTTTTTAGATGCTTTTCTTTTTCAGTTTTATCTGTTGGATTATCAAGTATTCGCCAGCCCAAAATTGACTCTGGATCGTGTCCTAAGAATTTATAAGCATCAACAATATTCTGCTTAGTATCTAGGTAACCATTAGATTTACCGTAATCTACATTTTTAAATCCGTAGTGTTTCAGTTGCTTTGCTATCGATTCAAGGATAGCTTTGCAAGATCTTCCTTCACCAATAATGAGAACGTCTTTGATTTTTTGCTCAGCAACGAGTTTTTCTAACTCAGCTCTTATCTTAAAGGCGATCATTCCGCTAGGGCAATTTTTTATGAGGTGTATTTGTGGGTTCGCCTTAGAATCTTTTTCTTTTTCAGGCACGTAACATATATAATCCTTTTCAATCCGATTCTTTGTAGGATCTTTAAGGTTAAATTTATCTACGAGAGCATGAAAGTATTTAATCACTACATCAGTACATCTCGAACAAAATCGCAACGTGTGACTTTCAAAATCTGTATTGCTCGTGTGGTGTTTGCTTCTGATATAGGTTGGAGATGAACCTTTGAATTCATAGAGTGCTTGATCATCATCGCCAACTATCACAATCTCGTTTTTCTCAGCAAGTAAATCAACAAATTGTGATTCTTTTTCATTAAAGTCCTGAAACTCATCAATTAATATTAAATCGTGAGTAGGAATTTTTAATTTGTCCTTTTCACATATCTGGATTGCATAATGAACGACATCTTCGTCACCAACGGCTTTGTAAAAAAGAGTTTTCTTTTTGTAATTGTCATCTCCAATTTCAAAATCATCAATACCTTCGCTTTTTAAATCAGCTTTAATGATGTCGTACACTCTAGGGTAATAGATCCAACCCTTACACTTATCGAGAACAAATCGTCTCGCAAAACCATGCATGGTCATAGTTTCAGCTAGACCACAAAGATCATCAGCAAGTGCATCACCTAATTTACCTATGAACGTAATGGCAACAAAATCAGTCTTACTTGACTTTTTCTTCTCTTTGATCAATTCTTGAAATAAAAAACTCTTACCTGTGCCAGGACCCGCAACAACAACTTTTTTAGGGTGAACAGAAGACCTGATTTTACTTACGTCATTCTCTCTTTCTGTTTTGTAATCAGTGATAGTCATATTGTATTAGTAGCCGAGTTCATCCAAGTATTTCTCGACCAGTTTGTCTGCTTCAATTAGCTCCTTTTTAAGAGAAGCGATCTCACCTCTAACTTTTTTTACATCGATAACCTCATCTTTTTCAGATGAATCTATATATTCTCGAATATTTAAATTGAAGCCCTTACTCTCGATCTCTCCTATAGAAACGACACGAGCATACCTCTCGATATCTTCATAGCCGTTAAATGCTTTTACTATCTTGTTAACATCCTGAGGTGTTAGAGTGTTCTGATTTTTACCTTCCTGAAAATCTTTTTCTGCATCAATAATCAAAACTTTGTTTTTCTTTTCCTCAGCTTTATTCTTATTAAGAATAACCACAACAGCAGGGATACCTGTACCGTAGAAGAGTTTTGGAGGAAGAGCGACAATCGATTCAACAAGATCGTTTCTAAGTATTTGTTCACGAATTCGTGCCTCAGCATTACCTCTAGTTAATACACCGTGTGGCAACACAATGCCCGCACGACCATTGGTGTTCATTGATTTAATGATATGGAGGACGAATGCATAGTCAGCGTTTTTATCTGGCGGAGCATCATATCCTTCAAGGCGACCGAATTTTGTTTTAAATGCCTCGTACTCCCAGTCTTTAATTGAATACGGAGGATTAGCTACTACGATATCAAAAGTCTGCAAACCTCCTTGTTGATTAAGGAATTGTGGATTTGCTAATGTATCTCCTCGACGAATATCGGCACTATCAAGTCCGTGAAGGAACATGTTAATTTTCGTAATTGCAAAAGTAGCAAGGTTTTGCTCTTGTCCATATAAGTAAAGAGTCTTAGCAATCTTCTCGCCAGATTTTTGCTTGAGATAGTCGTATGCTTCCAAAAGGAAACCACCTGATCCAACTGTTGGATCATATATGTGATCTTTTTGGTGAGGTTTTAGGATACCCACGATAACTTTTTCAACTTCACGAGGCGTGTAGAACTCGCCACCTTTCTTACCTGCGTCTGCTGCGAATTGCTTGATCAAGTATTCGTATGCGTCACCGAGAAGATCGGAGCTGATGTATGTATTACCAAAATTGTACTGAGAGAAATGATTAATAAGACGTTGAAGCGTTTCGTTTGGAAAACGATCTTTGTTTGCAAAATCTAGGTCTTCAAAAATCTTATCGAGCTTAGGACTATTCGCTGTAGTCAGAGATTCAAAAATAACATTTAACTCTTGGCCAATATTTTCAGCCTTGCTTTGTATTTCAGACCATCTGCAGCCTCTTGGTACATTAAAACGATGATTATAATCAGCTCTAGCTAACATGTATTTAGAATTATCGTCAGCGAATTGTTTTAAAACTGATTCGTATTCTTCATCCCAAACGTCGCTCATTCGTTTATAGAAAAGAAGACCAAAGATATATTTCTTATAATCTGAACTATCGATTTTTCCACGAAGAATATCAGCACTCTTCCAAAGGAATGATTCAAGTTGAGGAAGAGAGAGGGTAATGATCTGATTTTCAATATCTTTGTTTAAATCCATAAACGGAGTTGCTAGACCATTCTTAACAACTTCGCTCATAATTTCATCTGTATATTTACGATCTTGCCGTTTGCCGACCCTTAAAGGCTTAATCAAACCTTGTTCTTCCCAGTTTCTAAGGGTATCCTCATGGACATTGAGAATTTTTGCTGCCTCCTTGATTGTATAAGTTTTTCCTACCATTTCCTAAGTCTATATAAAATATTTATATATGTCAAATATTCCTAGGTTTTCATAGGTTAATTACCTATATTATTATTTAAAATAACCTTCCCAAAAAGTATTTTTACTAGGAATATAATTATCGGGTCCTAAATATTTAAACTGACCATCTTCCCATAGAAAATAGTGAGGTCTCATACCATAAGCTCCACTAATCACATCTCCCGTAACATAAAGATAAGAACAACCATGGTTTTCATGCATTTCTTTTATTTTATCTTTAGAATTTACAACAATTAAATTGCTATTCTTGTCGTAATCTAAAGAAAAACGATAGTGGTGATATGGAAATTCATAAGCCTTACCATCCAATCTGTCTACTATCCACACAGGTCCATCCCAGCCCGTCATACCGACACCCACCATGGTATATTTGCCATCAAAATCAACTTTATCTTCAAGCTGAGAATTTATACTAGACCTAAATTCTTTTGCTGTTTTACTAGAATTTAAGTCTAAATTTTTTAATATTTCAGGACTTGAATTAGCAGTTTTATACTTATCAAAGGTAAACCCCACAGAAGATGTGTCTTTATTTAAATATTTTCTTTGTATTTTATACTCCTTAGAACATTCTCCATCTCTATTTTCAGACAACAAAAAAATTATACTCAGGATGAGTAAAACTACCACAAGGAAAAAACCAAATTTAGTATTTGAGATATAGGAATTTATTTTGTTTAGTTTTTCCTTAATTTTCATATATACCTTATATAATAGACCTTTTTATAAATTGTACAAATATCTCCAAATGACATACATAGTTCTATGATTCATTAGGTAAAGATATTTAAGACTAATAAACTCTTTTGCATTGATAAATAAGCCATATTTACTATACCGTATCCATAAGATTGAAATCAGTGGAAACGGTGCTCCACTTTGTAACCATATTTTCAATGGTGTTCCATTCCAAAGACATTACCCTCACCAACTGAAACTTTTTATCTCTTTACTCAAAACTCGCCTTTCGGCGAGTTTTAAAATAAGCCCCTTACTCCGTCGTCACCCCATCAAACTCCGCCTCATTAGTAAACGCTTCTTCTTTTGTAGCTCTCACAATTCCATCCTTGTGATGTGCCGGAGAATAAATAGTATAGAGTTTGAGCATCTCACTATCTGAAGTATTGATCACATTGTGCTCGGCCCCCGCTGGGACAATCACTGCATCTCCATCAGAAACAGTATATTCATTGCCATCAATCACAACCAACCCTTCCCCACCCTCAAAACGGAAAAATTGATCATTTTCTGCATGAACTTCAACACCAATATCTTCACGTGGATGAAGTGACATCGCGACAAGCTGACAATGTGCGCCCGTGTATAATACCCGTCGAAAATCTGTGTTTTCTTCGGTGATTTTTTCTATGGTATCTTTGTATCCTTTCATGCAAAAAGTATACCAAAACAGACAAAACAAGACTCATTGACCATATATATAATATATGCTTTAATAGTAAAAATCGTTATTAAAAAATATATACCTATGAGCGGAATCAAACTAATTCTTCCACGCGAAGAAGACCTTACACAACCAGGGATTGAAATCTCTAACACAACACGCGAGAATGTATACTTTCTCGCTGGACCTATCCGGGGCGGAGGTAATTGGCAAGAACAAGCTATTATCGTACTCGCAGCGATGGATCCTGACTGTATTATCATCTGTCCAAGACGATACAAAAAAACAGACAAACTTTTTTCTGAGTATCAGTATATCTTTGACCAATCATTCCCCTCACCTGATGCACAAAAAATTGAATTTGAAAGTCACACAGAATGGGGTCGATATTACCTGGAAAAAGCAGCATTTCTCGGATCAATTATCTTTTTCTTACCCAACGAAGATGTTCATGACCCGCGTAATGACGGAAGTCCGTACGCACGTGATACATACGGAGAGCTCGGACGATGGGGTGTACGAAGTGGACAGAACAAAGAGGAAATCACAATGACTGTTGGTATTGCACGAGGATTCCCTGGGCGTCAAGAAATAAAAAAGAATCTCAAAGAAGACCACAAAAAAGCTTTCAAAATCCACGACCACCTCCATGCGACTCTACACGAAGCGGTGCTTCAAGTGGGCAACAAAAGAAATTCTACTCGTGGGCGTACAGCCTAAACAAAAGACGAGCCCCGATGCATATGCATCGGGGCTTTTTGTATATACAGGTATGTTTGACAGATATATACAAAAGACGTAGAGTATATAAAAATAATTATCCAAATATGAATGTACTTTTTATTACCTCAATCTGGTGTGTGATGATTGGTTGGATCATATCCCTAAGAGAATTCATCGTATGGGAACAGAAAACACGACTTCTCTTTATTGGACTCTGGACAATACTCTGCCCTGTATCACTCCATGAATCCTACACAAAGGGTGAAGAGAATCCCCTGCTTCTTGCTCTCGTCACAGCAATCGTATGTATCTCTGCGGGTATACCTTACCTCAAACATCTGTATGGAAACCAACAACCTCGTGTAAAACAAACACGAGTTATTGCATCTCTTTTTCTCTTGTCATCACTAAGCGCACTCTGTCTTGCACTCGCACGAAACCAAGATATCGTACTCTCGGTGATGTGTACACTCTATTGGAGTAGTGCATTGATACTTGTATTTCAAAAGAGACACATACCGACACCAGAAAAAGCGTAGCCACAAAAAAGCACTCCGTCTAGGGAGTGCTTTTTTCTATCTCTCTTTCCATTCTTTTTCCTGACGACAGAGAAGTTTGTTTTTCAATTCAGGGTGCGCCATCAAGGCTTCGGTCGCACGCTCCAAGCGAACACCCTGTGAGCCTTTGAGTAACACGATATCACCTTTTTTAATCGTACCTACGAGGAATTCAGCAGCCTTGTCTGCAGTATCAAAATGATATACATCTTTTTTAGAAAATCCTTTTTCAAGTGCACCGTTACCGATGAATTTTGACCGCGGACCGACAAGAACCAAAACATGTGCGACTTCGGCGACTTGATATCCAATAGATCGATGCGCTTCTTCAGTGAACTTTCCGAGTTCAAGCATATCACCGAGTACTGCGATTTTACGTTTACCAAGCATATCAGAAAGCGTATCGAGTGCCGCCTCTACCGCTACTGGAGATGCATTATATGTGTCATCAATAATAATCGAATTATGAATACCCTCAATTAATGACAAACGCCCCGGAGGAGTCGAATAGTCAGCAATCGCTTGTATTGAAGCGAGAAGGTCACAGCCTATCTCATGAGCAACAGCAAGGGCCGGAAGTACTGATCCAATATAATGCATACCGATTAGCTTCGGTAACATAACAGGAAATGTGTTTCCACTATATTCTAATTTGAAATTTAACCCAAGCGGAATAGACACACCACTTTTTCCTTTATTCTCGAGATACATTGGATGAAGTGCTCGATAAGTCGCATGCTCATCGAGACCGTATGAAATAGTTCGTCTGTTTGCTTTTTCGTGAAGTGCATAGACTTTCTCGTCATCATGATTGAGCACCAAGATGCCATCTTTTTTCAAGGCAAATGCAAGTGCGCTCTTTTCTTCGATTATTTTCTCTGTTGTACCAAAGAATTCCACATGCACTGGTTTGTCAGGGAATCGTGTGATAACAACAATATCAGGCGCAAGCCATTTTGCAACACTTGTAATATCACCCGGCTTCCCTGCCCCTACTTCGAGAATCAACCACTCTGGATACGGATGTTTTTTCAAAATCAAATACAATCCTCGTGCGATATTTTCAAACCAAATAAAAAAATTATTCCACCCGTTTGGTACACCGAGAATCGTTAATGGAAGTCCTATTTCACTATTGAAACTCTTTTCACTTTTTCTAACTTTTTTGAATTGAGAAAGTACGACAAAGAGCGCGTCTTTTGTAGACGTCTTACCGACAGACCCTGTCACCGCAATAATCTTTGGCTTGTAGCGACGAAGCACGAGTTTCGCTTCCCAGGTAATGATAGCGATGATGATTTTTTTGAGAATAGATTTCATATATTATCGATCAGGTGGAACAACATAATAATTTAAAAGAAACTTTGTAATATTCACGAATGGCGGAATCAATGTCTGCGATGCATACTTTGCTCCTTTCGGATTCTTTAGAAACATAAACACGAGAAACTGGGGGTCATATGCAGGGAAATATCCAAAGAATGAGTGCAAGTGACGGTCTGTATAGTATCCTCTTCCGTTTTCAAATGCTACCTGTGCGGTACCCGTCTTTGTCGCAACACTGTAATGCTCGAATGTGTGACTCCCCTTGTCGTATGATTCAAAGACGTGGACAAGCATACGACTGATGGTCTCTGACGTCTCCTTGGTAATAATACCAGTTTTTGCGGGAGGATACTCCATCACCTTTGAAAGCCCTGTATCATAGCGAATCTGCTTTACGAGGTGTGGTGTTACGAGATTACCACCATTGGCAATCACTGCAAATGCCCGAGCCGCAGCGATAGGAGTCAGTGCGATACCTTGGCCGAACGAGGCATTGGCGTATTCGATATCACGAGGACTTTCGATATTTTTTATCAAACCAGATGTTTCGTTTGGAAGATCAACACCAGTCTTCTCTCCAATACCGTACGCTTTCATATATGAGCGAAAACGATCATGTCCGAGTTTGTTTTCGACAAAGACCATTCCCGTATTGAGTGATTGGTCGAGAACAGTCTGCATAGATGCTGTTCCGCGCGCTTGCTTATCGAAGTTCATAATCTGCTTTTTGTTCACCGTCACCACACCAGAGTCAAAATACGTTGTCGTAGGAGTCACCACACCAGTATCGAGTGCGGCTGCCATCACAAGTGGTTTGATCACCGAACCAAATTCAAAAACATTTTCAACAAATGCATTTCGATATACACGAGGATCATCAACGGTATTAAATGTATTCACATCAAAATCAGGAACACCAGATATCGCATAGATTTCTCCTGTTTGAGGATTCATGATAATCCCCCATGCTTCGTCAGCATTCCATTTTTCTTTTGCACCACGAAGTTCTGATTCGAGTGTGTGTGCCGTAGAAGGCTCTATGGTCGTCACAATATCACCATGTGCACTTTCTTCAGAAAATGTATCTCGAATATTTGAAAATACTTCTGCAAAAAAGTTTACGTATGCTTCATTTTTAGGTTTTGAAAGTGTCTTTTCGTAGTAACGCTCAAGTCCGTATTGACCGACTCTGTCTGTATCTTTATAGGCGAGGAAACCAAGCGTGTGCGATGCTAATGTTTCGCCTGGGTAAAAACGCCACTTGTCTTTGAAAAGCGATACCCCTGGAAGTCCAAGTGCACTAATCGCATCTGCTTGCTCTTTGTTTAAACGCTGAGCAATCTCTTCGTATGGATCATCCTTCTTTGAGGCTTTTGCGATAAATACGTCACGTGGCATCAAAATATATGGAGCAAGAAGCGTATAGGTCCCCTCTATATCGACAATGTCTTTTGGTTTGAGTGCGAGTTTGAATCCTGATGATACCGTTGCAGCAGCGACGAGCGTACCATCTTTACGAGAGAAAAAGATTGAGCCACGATTAAATACATCCCCTGATGGAGATGCATATTGACGATCAGCTTTCTCTGCATACATATCAGTATTGAGAATCTGAAGGAAAAATAATTTTGTTACGAGCACCAATGCACCCAGAAAAAAAAGAATAGAAATAATTCGTATTCGTTGCTGGAACAATGGTGTTTTCATTTACCGTACGGCAACACGAGACGTATCTCGTTGTGCGAACATATTA
>Ga0172380_10005672_pt1 | contig 14975 bp, 12 predicted proteins | sample Leawe162metaG_FD_119747 | JGI IMG/M metagenome (GOLD analysis project Ga0172380, IMG submission 119747) | Leachate microbial communities from a municipal landfill in Southern Ontario, Canada - Leachate well 162 metaG | ecosystem: Engineered > Solid waste > Landfill > Unclassified | place...
ACTCCTCGCCGCAGATGGAACAGTCACCGAGGTCCGTGGCGTCGACCTCCACGTCGGCGACCGAGTTGTGTGCGAGGCCGGAGATGTCATCCCAGGCGACGGCGACATCGTTGAGGGCCTGGCCAGCATCGATGAGTCGGCAATCACTGGGGAATCCGCGCCAGTGATCCGCGAGAGTGGCGGGGATCGGTGCGCCGTCACTGGTGGCACGAAGGTCCTCAGCGATCGAATAGCCGTCAGCATCACGGCAGAGCCGGGGTCGACCTTCATCGACCGGATGATCGCTCTCGTCGAAGGGTCCGACCGGCGTAAGACTCCGAATGAGATTGCGCTCAACATCCTTCTTGCTTCGCTCACCATCGTCTTCCTTGTGGCAGTCACCGCGCTCGCGCCGCTCGCGAACTACTCGGATGCCCCCACCGGCCTCGTCGTGTTGTCAGCACTTTTGGTCTGCCTCATCCCGACGACGATCGGCGCGCTGCTCTCGGCTATCGGTATCGCAGGTATGGACCGACTGGTGCAACACAATGTGCTCGCGTTGAGTGGCCGAGCGGTGGAGGCGGCGGGTGACGTTTCCACGTTGCTCCTCGATAAGACCGGCACGATCACGCTCGGCAACCGCCAGGCTCACACGCTGGTGCCTGCGCCGGGCGTCGACATCATCGAACTCGCCCACGCCGCACAACTCGCGAGCTTGGCCGATACCACTCCCGAGGGTAGATCTGTGGTGGTGCTGTGCAAGGAACAGTTCGGGTTGCGGGCCCAGGAGGTTCAGGACTTCACCGATGCCGAGTGGATCGGCTTTACGGCACAGACTCGGATGAGCGGGGTCGACCACGACGGGCATCAGGTACGCAAGGGTGCAGCTGGATCGGTGTTCGCTTGGGTTGCCGACCAGGGAGGCACGGTTGGTGCCGAAGTCGCAAGCGAAGTTGATGCGATTTCTGCGGCCGGAGGTACTCCGCTTGTTGTTGCCGACGGTCAACGGGTCCTCGGCGTGATCTATCTCAAAGACATCGTCAAGGAAGGAATCGCTGAACGCTTTGCCCAACTACGCAGGATGGGCATTCGGACAGTGATGGTTACCGGCGACAATCCGGCGACGGCTCGCGCGATCGCCGAAGAGGCGGGGGTGGACGATGTCTTGGCTGAAGCAACACCTGAGGACAAGCTTGCGCTGATCAAGAAAGAACAAGCGGGCGGACGCCTCGTTGCAATGACCGGCGACGGGACGAATGACGCGCCCGCGCTGGCACAGGCAGATGTTGGTGTGGCGATGTCAACAGGGACGTCGGCCGCGAAAGAAGCGGGCAACATGGTCGACCTGGATTCCAATCCGACGAAATTGCTCGATGTCGTCGCTATCGGCAAACAATTGCTGATCACTCGTGGTTCGCTCACGACCTTCTCAATCGCAAATGATGTCGCGAAGTACTTCGCGATCTTGCCCGCGATGTTCGTGGTGGTGTTTCCCGGACTTGAGACGCTCAACATCATGCGTTTGAGTAGCTCGAACTCCGCAATTTTGTCTGCTGTCATATTCAACGCGCTGGTCATCGTCGCGTTGATCCCGCTTGCGCTGCGGGGAGTTCGCTACCGCGCGAGTACCTCTGCCCAACTCTTGAGTAGAAACCTGCTCGTCTATGGCCTCGGCGGACTTGTTGCCCCGTTCATCGGGATCAAGCTCATCGATCTTGTTGTTTCGCAAATTCCTGGGATTGGGTGATCGGCAATGAACGGAGTAGCTCGACAGGCTTGGATCGCAGTCCGACTGATCGTCGTAGGCGCGCTTTTGCTCGGGGTGGTCTACCCACTAGCCGTTACCGGAATCGGGGCAGTGGTTGCCGCCGGTAGCGCCAAGGGTTCGTTGGTCGAAAGCGACGGGGTTGTTGTTGGTTCAGAGTTGATTGGTCAGAACTTCGCAGGTGACCAGTGGTTCCAGTCACGGCCGTCGGCGGCCGGCACCGATGGCTACGACGCGATGTCGAGTGGCGGCAGCAATCTTGGGCCGAACAGCGAAGCTCTGCTTACCGCGGTGCAGGAGCGTCGCGCCGCAGTGCAGGCCCAGGCCGGCGCTGGCGTGCTCGTCCCGCCCGATGCGCTCACCGCAAGCGGCAGCGGACTCGACCCACACATCAGTCCGGAATATGCTCGTCTGCAGGTGTCCCGGGTCGCAAAGGCCAATGGACTCAGTGAGATTGCGGTGGCAGATCTAGTGGAAGCGAACACAGCGGGTCGCCAACTCGGCTTTCTGGGTGAACAGCGGGTCAATGTGCTCTTGCTGAATCTCGCAATTTCCAACGCGAGACGTTGAGGACTCGGCGATGGGTAAGGGGCACCTGCGGGTCTATCTCGGTGCAGCGCCCGGCGTCGGCAAGACGTACGCGATGCTCGGCGAAGGTCACCGTCGGTTAGCGCGCGGAACCGATGTGGTGGTGGGTTTCGTGGAGACACATGCGCGCCCACACACCGAGGAACTCGTCGCGGGGTTGGAGGCGATTCCGAGAGCCGAGCTGCGGTACCGAGGGTCAACCTTTAGTGAGATGGACCTTGACGCGATCTTGGCTCGCCGACCGGCCGTCGTGCTTGTGGATGAACTCGCGCACACCAATGTGCCTGGCTCCCGGAATACCAAACGTTGGGAGGATATTCGTGAACTTCTTGACGCCGGGATTGACGTCATCACGACTGTGAACATCCAACATCTCGAATCACTCAATGACACCGTTGAAGCGATCACCGGAATCAAGCAGCAAGAGACCGTGCCGGACGCTGTCGTCCGAGGTGCGGACCAGATCGAACTAGAGGACATGTCGCCTGAGGCGCTCCGCCGCAGGCTGGCCCACGGAAACGTCTACAAGGCGGACAAGGTTGACGCTGCGCTCGGCAACTACTTCCGGGTTGGGAACCTCGCCGCTCTACGTGAACTTGCGCTGTTGTGGCTCGCGGACCGCGTTGATGAAGCTCTTGAGTTGTATCGCAACAACCACGAGATCAGTGACACCTGGGCCGCGCGTCAACGTGTGGTCGTGGCGCTCACTGGCGGGCCGGAGGGTGAGACGCTGCTGCGCCGCGGAGCGATCGTTGCGGGCCGAAGCGCGGGCCGGGATTTGGTTGCAGTTCACGTCGTTCGAAGTGATGGTGCTCGGGGAACGGAAGCCGATGCACTTGTCAGGCAACGCACCTTGACCGAAGAGCTAGGCGGAACGTTCCACACCGTCGTTGGCGATGACGTGCCGTCGTCGCTGTTGGAGTTCACCAGGTCGGTGAACGGCACGAAGATTGTGGTTGGTGAGTCTCGACGCGGGCGGCTAAGTACCGCGTTGCGGCCCAGCGCAGCGGACCTAGTGGTCCGCGAGTCTGGCGACATCGATGTCCAGGTCGTCACTCACGAACGTGCGGGTTCGTCGCTGTTTACCAAGCCGCTTCAGCGCACCCTCTCGAGACGTCGACGACTGATCGGTGTGTTGCTTGCGGTGTTGACGCCGGCACTCATTGGCTTGGTTCTTGCCCCCATCGATACTGACTACGACCTGTCCCTTGCCTTGTTGGCGATGTTGGTGCCAGTAATCGGTTGCACGCTGGTGGGCGGCATCGTTGCGGCCATCACCGCATCTGTCACCTCCACGTTCTTGATCAACTGGTTCTTCGTTGAGCCGCTTTATAGTTTCGATATCGCTGCGCCGGAGAACTTCATCGCTCTCGTGCTGTTCATCCTGGTTGGTTGCACCCTTGCGATAGTGGTTGATCGCAGTATCGCGCTCGCGAGTGAGGCTGCGATCCGGCGTGCCGAAGCGGAGGCACTGATGGACTTGTCGATGGGTGTCTTGTCGCGGCAGAAGAACTCTATTTCTGGGTTGTTGAAGCAGGCGTGTGAGTCATTTTCGCTTCAGGGTGCGGCGATCTTTGAGCGTGGCGATAGCCACCAACAGTTTCGGGTCATCGAGTCAGTCGGGGATGTTCGCATCGCATCGCCAGAGCGTGCCGATGTCGCAGTCGACGCCGGCGGGGGTCTTGTTCTTGCTGCGTCCGGGGGAGCCCTCACGTTGTCGCAGCGTCGGATCCTGACGGTCTATGCCGCACAGGCGGTTTCGCTACTCGAACGCGACCGCCTCGTCGCCAAAGCCGCCGACGCGACGCGTTTGCGGGAGACAGAGAACGCGCGTCGCGCTCTGCTCGCGACGATCTCGCATGACTTGCGCACGCCGATTGCAGGAATTAAGGCGGCACTGTCCACCCTTGCCGATGAGCAGTTGACCCTCACGGATGAGGATCGACGGTTGCTACTGGTTGGTGCCGAGCAGGGTGCGAATCGCTTGAGTTCCTTGGTGACGAACCTGTTGGATATGAACCGACTACAAGCGGGCGCAGTTCGGCCGCTCGAGAAGCCGACGCTGGTCGAAGAGGTCGTGCAGAAGGCGATTGGGGGGTTGTCCGAGTCCCAAGTGATCAGCGAGGTTGGCGAGGACCTTCCCGTGATCTACACCGACCCCGCGTTACTCGAGCGCATCTTGGCAAACATCATCGAGAATGCGGCACGTCAACGTAGCGATGGCATTGCAGTCCGAGTAGTCGCTGGTGAGATCACCGAACCTATTCGCCGGGTCGACATTCGAGTGGTTGATCGTGGCCCAGGCGTAACCGCAGACCAGCAACGAGCGATCTTTGAGCCATTCTTGCGGTCCGGCGACCAAAAGGCGGCCGAGGCAGGTGGGGTTGGCCTCGGCCTTGCAGTAGCTGCCGGCCTGGCTTCCCTCATTGCCGCCGAGATCGACGTTGAGGATACGCCTGGTGGAGGGTTGACGATGGTGGTTTCCGTTCCGGTGCATCGGGGCGCCGCCTCGGCAGCGCAAGGGATGGCCGGAGGTGACCGTTCATGACGACTGTTCTGGTCGTGGATGACGAAGCGGCGTTGCTGCACGCACTGGTGATCAATTTGCGTGCGCGAGATTTCAAGGTTGAGGCTGCGGCAACCGGACGCGCAGCGCTAGAGAAGGTCTCGCGGGTGAGGCCTGACATTGTCATCCTCGACCTCGGGTTGCCCGACATGGATGGAATTGAAGTGCTCGCAGGAATTCGGGGCTGGAGCGACATACCTGTCCTCGTGCTGTCGGCCCGAAGTACGAGCGAGGAGAAAGTTCGCGCGCTCGACAACGGCGCCGACGACTACATCACCAAGCCCTTCGACATGGCCGAACTTGTCGCGCGGGTGCGCGCTGCGACTCGTCGCTCGGCGATGCGCACCGCCGGGATCACCGATCCCATCGTGAGGACCGACGCGTTCATCATCGATCGCAGTGCAGCGACCGTGACTCGAGACGGACAGGCGGTTCGGCTCACTCCAACGGAGTGGCACATCCTTGATGTGCTCGCGGCGAATCGTGGGAAGCTCGTCAGCCAGCAGCACCTGCTGACGCAAGTGTGGGGTCCTGGGTTTGAGCGCCAGGGCAATTATCTGCGGGTGCACATGGCAGCGCTGCGACGCAAGCTCGAACCAGAAGCATCGAGACCGCAATATCTGATTACCGAACCGGGCCTCGGCTACCGACTCGTGTGAAGTTCTCGGGTTGCAAATCCTCACTTGGCGCACAGTTGTCGCGGCGTGAGACTCTTGAACCGATGACTTCCCAGAATTTGCCGACTCCGAAGCGTGGCACCTTCGTCGAGCGAGCGGCCAAGAAGCCCGGCAAGCTGCCGCCCCGTCACATCAGCGACATGACGCTGGCCGAACGCAAAGAGGCGGTCACGGCGCTCGGTGTGCCTGGATTCCGGGCAGATCAGCTGTCTCGTCAGTGGTTCGGTCGGCTCAACGACGACCCGACGACATGGACCGATCTCAATGGGTCGGCCCGCGACACGATCCGGCAAGAGTTACTGCCGGACCTCCTCGAACCTGTTCGCACGCTCAGCTGTGACAACGGCACAACCGTCAAACAGGTCTGGCGGTTACATGACGGCTCACTCGTCGAGAGCGTTCTCATGCGCTACCCCAACCGCGTGACGATGTGTGTCTCAAGCCAAGCAGGCTGCGCGATGAACTGCCCGTTCTGTGCAACTGGGCAAGCGGGACTGACTCGCAACCTCTCGACGGCGGAGATCGTTGAGCAGGTACTCGCCGGTGCGCGGATGCTCGCTCGCGGCGAGGTTGCCGGCGGTCCCGGTCGGGTATCGAACGTGGTGCTCATGGGGATGGGTGAGCCGATGGCGAACTACAACCGAGTCATCAAAGCCCTACGAATGCTGACAACAGAGGCTCCAGAAGGCCTCGGCATGTCTGCCCGTGGAATCACCGTGTCCACCGTTGGGCTGGTTCCGCGGATGCGGCAGCTTGCGACGGAGGGTCTGCCCTTCACGCTCGCGGTTTCTTTGCATGCTCCGGATGATGAGTTGCGTGACGAACTGGTGCCGATCAACAACCGATTCCCGGTCGCTGAGGTGCTAGACGCCGCCTGGGAGTATGCCGCGAAGACGAATCGACGTGTGTCGATCGAGTACGCGATGATCAAGGACATCAATGATCAGCGCGAGCGCGCGGAGCACCTCGGGCGCCTGCTCAAGGGCAACCTCGTGCATGTGAATCTCATCCCGTTGAATCCGACACCAGGTTCTAAGTGGACGGCGTCTCGCCCCGAAGACGAGGTCGCTTTTGTTGCGGCGCTCGAACGCCACGGTGTGCCCGTGACGGTTCGCGATACCCGAGGCCGCGAGATTGACGGCGCCTGCGGGCAATTGGCAGCGACCACCTCGTAGTCGGACTGCGACTGACCAGTAATTTGTGACGCGACGTTAGTTGTGACGCGGGGCTCTCGCCTGTGCTGAAGTGACTGCAAATAAAGGGAAACTCGGTCGAAAGTCAGTTGATCTACAAGGTAGCTCTGGACTACTATTAGTACAGGTGTTCGAACCGCGACGATCTAAACGCCGAGGTTCGCGCGCTAGGTCCAGATGGGCTGACTGTGTAGATGGGGGTGGTTGGCGTGGCGAGTCCGAGCGGCAAAGTTGCGTCACCAGGCGCCCCGAGCGCTTCGCCAGGCTCCGGCGCGCCAGCATCTGCAGTTGGTGGTGACTGCGCCGGCGGGGTAGCCGAGATCGTTGAGCATTTAGATCGGTTGCGGGCGCGGGTTCAGTCGCTCGACGGATATGCGGCGGTTGCATTGCTCACTCAGCTTGATGAGGTGCTGGCGGTGGGCGAAGGCGTGCGCTTGTCCGCCGTGTCGCGGGTGCAGCGGTCAGAAGTCTGGCGAGATGCCGCGAACCAGACGGCGAATTCATTTCTGCGTGCGCGGTCGATCCGCGATCACGGCCAAGCAGCTAAGGACCTACGGGCTGCCGAGTTGTTGGATACCTATGCGGTCGTGCGTGATGCGGTGGACAGCGGCAAAGTGTCGCGTGGGCATGTGGACGTTGTCGTCAGCGTCGGGCTTGCAAACAAAGTTCGTGAGCGGGTGCTGCCGCAGTTTCTGCCGTCGTTGATGACGTACGCGGCGCTCGTTCCGGTCGCTGACTTCCGGCGCACGATGCGGGCTTGGGCTGCAGCAGTGGACCCGATCGGCGTCGGAGACAACGAGGCCGATGTCTTCAAACGCCGCTATCTGCGGGTCAGTCACCTCGGCGACGGGGTGAAGCTAGACGGGTTTCTCACTCCGGAAGTTGGATCGAAGGCGTTTGCAGCACTCAATGCAGCACTGTCACAGCTTTGGAAGAATCGTGACACCGAGATTGCCGATGACCGGGTGATGTCGTCATCGGAACAAGAACGCGCGGATGCGTTCGAGGTGCTCCTGGATCAACTGTTGGCAGCTGAGCAGTTGCCGACGTCTGGCGGAGCGGTTCCTGCGGTAGCGATGACAGTGTCACTGCAACGCCTAGAAGAACCATGCTGCGAAGGAGCAGATCCGGTCTCGTTGTTGGAGCAATTCGATACAAACTTGGCCGAACAACTCGCAGCGAACAGACGAACCAAGGTCCGCCGCCCAAGCAATAGCGCCGGAACAGCGGGCGCGACGCCAACGGGCGCGACGCCAGATGACGCAACGTCAGGGAACGCGACGCCAGCGGCAGGGACGGTTGGCGCACGTGGGGTGACCGGTGCCGGTGGGGTGACTGGGTCACGCGGGATTACCGGGCGGCGGGTGGAGATCAATCCGGACCGGTTGATTCCCGGCCAGTCGGCATCCATCGGCCCGTCGAATGGCCCAGGGGAGTTCACGTTGTCACCGCGGGAAGCCCGCCGGATGACTTGTGATTGCAACATTCGTCGAGTCATCGTCGATGAACCAAGTCTGTCGCTCGATGTGGGTCGATCAAGACGGATCTTCCCGGCGCATCTGCGCAAGGCGTTGGAGATCCGCGACGGTGGGTGTGTTTTCCCGTTCTGTGGGAAGCCGGCATCGTGGTCTCACGCCCATCACATCAAACACTGGGCAGACGGCGGCGTTACCTCACTGAACAATGCAGCTCTGTTGTGCTCGGCGCATCACCATGCCGTTCACGCAGACAAGCACCAGATCGTCATCGGTGACGACGGGCGAGCGCGCGTCGACCTCAACCTCGCCGGGCAACCCTGACCATCATCTTTGCGTGCGGCACATCCATGTCCGCGCGCAGTCGCGCGGTGGCGTCCGTGGCAGCATTGCCGATATGACGTCCTATGACTGGAATGCGCAGACGTACGCGGACAACGTGGGCTTTGTTCCGGAGCTGGGTCGGACGGTGCTGGACCTCCTTGACCCGCAAGGCCACGAGGTCATCCTCGATTTGGGCTGCGGCGACGGCGTGCTGACGGCGGAACTTGCCTCGCGGGCTGGTCGAGTCCACGGTATCGATGCCTCTCCAGACATGGTCGTGGCCGCGCAAGGCAGGGGGATCGACGCACAAGTTGTTCACGGTGCGAAAATTGCTGAGGCAATCACCGAAGGGCGGCTGGATGGAGACAGCTTTGATGCGGTCTTCACCAACGCGGCACTTCACTGGATACCCGCCGCGCAGGAGGTCATCGCTGGCGTTCATCAACTTCTGAAGCCTGGTGGTCGATTTGTTGGTGAATTCGGCGGTCACGGAAATGTAGCGTCCCTGTCGATCGCGCTGCATGCCGCGCGGCGTCTGCACGATGTGGAGCCTGCCGCACACCCATGGTTCTTCCCGACTGCGGCCGAGTATGAAGAATTGCTCCGAGCGGGCGGATTCGACGTAAGACTCATCGAAATCCACCACCGTCCCACCCCTTTGCCTACAGGTGCGGCAGGTTGGATTGAGACGTTCGGTGACCCGTTCTTGGGGGATCTCGATGCCGCCACAGCGCAAGCCGTCGCGGCTACAGCGGTCGAACTCCTCGAGGTCAGCATGCGCGACTCGCACGGAAACTGGACTGCTGACTACGTCCGGTTGAGGTTCGACGCAGTGCGGGATTGACCTTCACCGTCGGATCCGTCGGCGAATTCTTGACCCATGCCCGCAGCCCCGGTGCGGTGGGCGACAATGGGCGAGTGACCCGCGAAGTAGTTCTGCTCGGTAGTACTGGATCGATTGGCACTCAGGCTCTCGACATCGTCGCCCGCAACCCTGAGCAGTTCAAGGTCGTTGCTCTGGCTGCAGGCGGGGCGAACTTGAAATTGTTGGCGCAACAAGCGCTCGACACCGGTGCCGAGATCGTAGGCGTGGCCGAGCCGGATGCCGCAATCAACCTTGCGTTGCTCATCGATCAAGAAGCTCGCCACCGAGGACTTCGACCTGGGGAATTCATGATCCCTGAAGTCATTGCAGGCCCGACAGCGGCAACCCAAATTGCGGGTCTCCAATGCGATGTTGTTCTCAACGGAATGACCGGATCAGTTGGTCTTGAACCCACCCTCGCGGCACTCGACAGCGGCGCGATTCTTGCGTTGGCGAACAAGGAATCACTGGTCGTCGGCGGGACACTCGTCACTGAGGTGGCCGATCCTGGTCAGCTAGTTCCGGTCGACTCCGAACACTCTGCCCTCGCCCAGGCGTTGCGTGCGGGAACCGCAGATGAGGTTGCCCGGCTTGTCCTTACAGCGTCGGGCGGACCATTCCGTGGCTGGACGGCCGAGCAACTCCAATATGTCACTCCCGAACAAGCGCTCGCGCATCCGACCTGGTCGATGGGCCCAGTCGTCACGATCAACTCCGCGACCCTGGTGAACAAGGGTCTGGAAGTCATCGAAGCTCACCTGTTGTTTGGTATTGGCTATGACCGCATCTCGACGGTCGTTCACCCCCAATCCATCGTTCACTCGATGGTCGAATACGTCGATGGTTCAACCATCGCCCAGGCGAGCCCGCCTGACATGCGCATGCCGATCGCGCTTGGCCTCGGCTGGCCGAATCGTGTACCCAATGCTGCTCCGGCCTGTGACTGGACCCAGGTCGCGACGTGGGAGTTCTACCCGCTCGACGAAGCAGCGTTCCCGGCGGTGCGAATCGCCCGCGAGGTTGGCTCACTGGCAGGCACGGCACCGGCAGTCTTCAATGCCGCGAATGAAGAGTGTGTTGCCGCGTTCCTTGACGGCCGTCTGCCATTCACTGGGATCTTGTCGACAGTGGAGCAGGTTGTGACGCATCATGTGCAGGGGACATCATCGGGTGAGGGTTCGGCCTTCGTATCCGATGCTGAACTCAGCGTTGAGGCTGTGCTCGCCGCGGAAGCGTGGGCACGACCCGCTGCCAACCAACTGATCGGAGGATGATCGCGATGCTCGAGTTCGTCGGCATCATCGCGTTCATCTTCGCCATCTTGTTCTCAATCGCTTGGCACGAACTCGGACACCTTCTTCCTGCGAAGAAGTTCGGTGTCAAGGTCACGCAGTACATGATCGGCTTCGGGCCGACCATCTGGTCGCGTAAGAAGGGCGAGACTGAGTACGGCGTCAAGTGGGTGCCCTTCGGTGGCTATATCCGAATGATCGGGATGTTCCCACCTGGGGCCGACGGCAAGGTGAAGTCCTCATCGACGGGACGCCTGACCGCAATGATTGAGGACGCACGAACGCAGGCTCGTGAAGAAGTCATCACCGAGGAAGACGAGCGGCGGTCCTTCTACCGGCTGTCGGTACCCAAGAAGCTGGTCGTGATGCTCGGCGGGCCGGTGATGAACCTCATCCTTGCCTTCTTCCTCTTCTCGATCCTGCTCGTCGGATTCGGCACTCCGGCAGCCTCGCTGACGGTCTCGGCGGTCAGTGAATGCACCCCAGCCGTGGGTGCGGCGCAATCGGCCAACGGTTGTGCACCGGGCGCACCCGAGAGCCCTGCTGCGATCGCGGGCCTGCAACCCGGCGACGTGGTGACCAGCTACAACGGCACGCCGATGGAGTCATGGCAGCAGTTCTCCGCAGCTATCCGAACTAGTCAACCCGGCCCGGTCGTGATCGGCGTCCTGCGTGATGGGCAGCCCACAACACTCAATACCGAGATGCAGTTGGTCGAACGCCCCGTGGTCGTCAACGGTGAACCTACGACCGAACTTGCGCCACAGGGATTCCTTGGCATGAGCCCGAAGATCGAGCTCACACCGCAACCAGTCAGTGCGGTCCCGGGTCAGATGTGGGACCTGTCAGTCCGCACTGCACAAGCGCTCGTCGCCATCCCGACGAAGCTGGTCGGTGTGGGCCAGGCGGCCTTCGGCGGTCAAGAGCGGGACCCTGAGGGCCCAATCGGGGTGGTTGGAGTAACTCGGATCAGCGGCGAGGTCGCCGGTTCGGAGATGCCTGCCAACTTCAAGATTGTTCAATTCCTGGGCATGGTTGCGTCGTTGAACCTGTTCCTATTCCTCTTCAATCTGATCCCACTACTACCGCTCGACGGAGGGCACGTCGCCGGTGCGTTGTGGGAGGGTCTACGCCGCCAAATTGCGCGCGTCCGACATCGACCTGACCCCGGTCCAGTGGACGTCGCCAAGGCACTGCCAGTCGCCTACGCGGTCGCCTTCATCCTCATTGGGATGAGCGCGCTGTTGCTGTATGCCGACGTTGTGAACCCGGTGAAGATCGGTTAGTTGACCCACGTGGGTCACCTCACCCGCCGCGCCTTGGTTGAGCAACCCGTGAAGGGGGCATACTTGAGCTATGAGCGTTGCCCTTGGCATGCCCCAGCCACCTCCGCCAGTATTGGCGCCACGTCGTAAGTCCCGCAAGCTTGAGTTGCGGCACCCGACGCATCCGGTGTTTGTCGGCGGTGACGCGCCCATCAGCGTTCAGTCGATGTGCACCACCGAAACCGCGGACGTCAACAAGACGTTGCAGCAAATCGCGGCGCTGACTGCGACTGGCTGTCAGGTTGTTCGGGTCGCCGTTCCGAGCCAGGACGACGCAGACGCGCTTGCTCAGATCGCCAAAAAGTCCGGTATTCCGGTGATCGCCGATATTCACTTTCAACCGAAGTACATCTTTGCCGCCCTCGACGCTGGCTGCGCTGCCGTCCGGGTCAACCCGGGCAACATCCGGGAGTTCGACGGTCGCGTTGGCGAGATCGCTCGCGCCGCGAAAGACACGGGCACGCCAATCCGGATCGGTGTGAACGCGGGCTCTCTCGACAAACGAATTATGGAAAAGTACGGCAAGGCCACGCCGGAGGCGCTCGTCGAGTCCGCGCTCTGGGAATGTTCGTTGTTCGAAGAGCATGACTTCCGCGACATCAAGATTTCCGTCAAGCACCACGATCCAGTCGTTATGGTTCGCGCGTACGAACTGCTCGCCGAGCAGTGCGACTACCCGCTGCACCTCGGTGTCACCGAGGCGGGCCCGAAGTTCCAAGGAACCATCAAGTCCGCAGTCGCTTTTGGTGCGCTCCTCAGCAAAGGCATTGGCGACACGATCCGGGTCTCGCTGTCCGCTCCGCCGGAGGAAGAAGTCAAAGTCGGTCTGCAGATCCTCGAATCGCTGAACCTGCGAGAGCGCGGACTTGAGATCGTTTCGTGCCCGTCGTGCGGGCGCGCGCAGGTAGACGTCTACACCCTCGCTGAGCAGGTCACAGCCGGCCTTGAGGGGATGGATGTTCCGCTGCGGGTCGCGGTGATGGGCTGTGTAGTAAACGGGCCCGGTGAAGCACGCGATGCCGACCTCGGGGTTGCCTCTGGAAACGGCAAGGGCCAGATCTTCGTGAAGGGTGAGGTCATCAAAACGGTGCCTGAAGCTCAGATCGTTGAAACCCTGATTGAAGAAGCGATGCGCCTCGCCGAGTCGATGGCTGTCGAAGGTGACCCGAACGATGCGCCCGGACCAGTCGTCACCGTCAGCTGATTCCGCGCCCGGAGTCCTGCGCGAGCTCGGTGCTGACGACCTCGAAGACCTGATCCTGCTGCTCGATCGGGATCCTGACGCGTACGCCGTCGTAGCCGAACGCGTCGTCGCGGCAGGGCTCGACCCGATGGGCTCAGGCGGGCCGACGTGGGGCTGGTACGTCGCGGGCGAACTGCGGTGCGCGGTATTTGTTGGACCCAATGTCTTGCTCGTGGAGACCAACCCGGCGGCGCGCTCGGCGTTTGCGTCCCGCTTAAGTCGAATGGGACGAAGGTCGTCGGCGATCGTGGGCTATCGCGAGGAAGTTGTGGATCTCTGGAATCACCTCGTCGCCGAATGGGGTCCGTGCCGGGAGTTGCGTGATGATCAGCCGCTCATGGTGTGTGCCCAAGACCCGGACGTTGAGTCTTTGGCTGGAGTGCGGCGATTGAACCTGGGCGATCTCGATGCCTTCTTGCCGGCTGCGATCGACATGTTTACCGAAGAGGTTGGACTGTCACCCGTCGCTGGTGGCAGAGGACCCGGCTACCGGGCGCGGGTAGCGAACTCGATTCGCCGCGGTCGGGTCTACGGGAGAATTGACGGTGGCGAGACGATCTTCAAGGCCGAGATTGGCGCCGTAGGCCGGGGGAGTGCGCAACTGCAAGGCGTGTGGGTAACGCCCGCACAACGGGGTACCGGGCTTTCGATCAGCGGGATGGCAGCGGTCGTACGAGCTGCTCGCATCGATCACGCCCCGCGCATCAGCCTGTACGCGAACCGCCACAACGAACGCGCACTGCGCGCGTACCGGCGAGTCGGCTTTCAGCAAGTAGGCACCTTCGCCACAGTCTTGTTCTGAAGGGACAGTGCTCTTCTGAAGGGACAGTGCTCTTCTAGCGGTTCAAACCGGCTGGTCCAGGTCCAACGCCCGTATCACTGCCTGGTTAAGCGCAGAGTTCTTGGGCCAATTGAGTTCGCCGCGTCTGCTGTGGAAGTGTTTCGATCTCACAGTGTGAATATCTGTTGCATTCACGAAACTGTCGTCGCACCCTTCGGTCTCGCCAACGGGGATATGTGTGCCCGCTGGACCTTGGGTATGAGTTACCAGTGCGACCGTGAAGCTACCTAGGCGTGAGAGGAGAACATCGTTGGTCAACACGACTCCAGGGTGGCGACCGACGCCGGGGAAGTCGATGTCCCAGACTTCACCCCGCTTCATTTTGCGATGATGCTGTTCTCGACTGGTGGCGAGGCGGAGGCGTAGAAGAGATCGTAGTCGTCGGCGAGTTGCTTCTGGCGTGCGTCGTGTTCGAGATGGACGAGTGCATGTCGGATCGCTTCAGAACGCGTGAAACCTAGAATTGCGCGCGCGTCGTCGAATCGAGCTGAGTCTGCACCTAGGCGTGCTTGCCATACATCTGACTGGGTCATGGGATCTGTATACGCTACGTATTACATATCTTCAATGGTTCGTGTCGAACGGTGTGCATCCGCACGATGAAGCTCCCTGCGATGTGGATGGCGCTCGGGTGTCGGGGATTGCGCCTATCCTCATTGGGTGACCGTCATTGATGAATCGAGCGCGCTGCAGACATTGTCGACGGTGTTTGGCTACGACCAGTTCCGCGGAGACCAAGCAGCGATCATCGACCACGTTGTTGGTGGCGGTGATGCACTCGTTTTGATGCCCACAGGTGGCGGCAAGTCTCTGTGCTATCAAATCCCCGCGCTGTTGCGGCC
>Ga0172380_10005673_pt1 | contig 14966 bp, 12 predicted proteins | sample Leawe162metaG_FD_119747 | JGI IMG/M metagenome (GOLD analysis project Ga0172380, IMG submission 119747) | Leachate microbial communities from a municipal landfill in Southern Ontario, Canada - Leachate well 162 metaG | ecosystem: Engineered > Solid waste > Landfill > Unclassified | place...
CAGCCGCATCTGCGGCAGTGCCGACATCTACAGCAAGTCGGGTAAAGGCCCCGAGAGCAGCGTCAACTTCGTCACCTGCCACGACGGCTTCACGCTGAACGACCTGGTGAGCTATCGCTGCAAGCACAACGAAGCGAACGGAGAAAACAACCACGACGGGACAAACGACAACTACAGCGATAACTTCGGCGCGGAAGGCGAGACGCCGGATGCGGGAATCGAGGCCTCGCGGCGGGGCCAAATCAAGAACTTCCTGCTAACGCTATTGATCTCGCGCGGGGTGCCGATGCTGCTCGGCGGGGACGAATTTCGTCGCACGCAAGGCGGCAACAACAACGCCTACTGCCAGGACAACGAAACGAGCTGGCATGACTGGGGCCGTCTGGAAGAGCACGGGGAAATTTTTCGCTTCACCCGTGGCATGATCGCCTTTCGTCGCGCCCATCCGATTCTGAGCGTGGAGCAGTTCTACAAGGACGCCGAGATCCATTGGTTCGGCCCGCAAGGAGGATTGCCCGACTGGACCGACCGGAAAGGAAAACGCTTTGCCTGTCTGATCCACGAAGAGGAGCAACAAGCGCTCTTCCTGATGTTCAATGCCGGTGCCGATGCGGTCGATTTCGGCTTGCCCCCCGCACCGCCCGGGGCTCGGTGGCATTTGGCCATCGACACCTCGCGCGAAGCGCCCGAAGATATCTTTGCTGCGGGCAAGGAGCCGCTTTGGGAAGATCCACACGCGTACCACCTGCGCCCCCGAGCCAGCGCCATATTGCTGGCTCGATCGGCGACCTGAATGCAAGTGGGCTCCCTCGATGAGTTGTGCCTCAATATCTTGTTACACTAAACCTTGTCAGGGGGAACCCCTTTTAAGTCTCGCTTAACCCTTCACCCTCAGGATGCACTCCATCGGCAACACATAGATGTCGACACTTTTCAAATAACAAGGAGTGCATGATGAACAGCAGAACCTTCAAACGCAGCGCCATCACAGTCGCCGTTCTCGCCGCCTTCGTCGGAACGGCCGGCTATTTAGGAGTCCCCAGCTTCGATCAGGCCCGGGCCGCCGTCGCCGGACAGATCGCAGCGGCAAGTCCCGCCGCCAGCGTCGCGCAGCAGGTAGCACCCGGTGTCATGGACTTTTCCGGCATCGTCGAGCGCTATGGACCCGCCGTGGTGAATATCAGCGTTACCGGCAAGACGCAACAGACTGCCGCGAGCGGCGGCCAGCCCGGGATGGATCCCAACGATCCAATGTTCGATTTCTTCCGCCGTTTCGGACCGCAGTTCAGAATTCCTGAGGGCGGGCAACTCCAGCATGGTCAAGGGTCAGGTTTCATCGTCAGCAGCGACGGCGTGATCCTTACCAATGCCCACGTTGTCGACGGCGCGCAGGAAGTCATGGTGAAGCTGACCGACCGTCGGGAACTCCTGGCGAAAGTAATCGGTGTCGACAAGAAGACCGACATTGCGGTATTGAAGATCGAAGCCAAGGGTCTCCCGACCGTCAAGTTGGGTGAGTCCGGCGCTATCCGCGTGGGAGAACCCGTTCTGGCGATCGGCTCGCCATTCGGCTTCGAGAGCACGGCAACGTCGGGCATCGTCAGCGCCGTGTCGCGCTCTCTGCCTGATGGCACTTATGTTCCTTTCATCCAGACTGATGCTGCGGTAAATCCCGGCAACTCCGGCGGTCCGCTGTTCAACGACCGCGGCGAGGTCATCGGCATCAATTCGCAGATCTTCAGCCACACCGGAGGCTACCAGGGATTGTCGTTCGCCATCCCGATCGATGTCGCAACCAAGGTGCAGGCCCAACTCATGCAATATGGCAAGGTCACGCGTGGTCGTCTCGGGGTGACGATCCAGGATGTCAACCAGGCGCTGGCGGATTCCTTCGGCTTGAAGAAGCCGGGCGGCGCGCTGGTGAGCGCCGTCGAAAAGGACAGTCCGGCCGAAAAGGCGGGACTCGAACCGGGTGACGTCATTGTCGGACTGAACGACAAAGCGATCAATCGGTCTGCCGATCTACCCGGGCTGGTGGCCGATCTGAAGCCCGGAACATCGACGAAACTCGACATCATCCGCAAGGGTGCGAGCAAGACGGTGACCGTCGCCGTAGGCGAGATGAAATCGGAACAGATTGCCGGCAACACTGGTGCCGGTGCGCCACAGGGCCGCCTCGGGTTGGCGGTCAGGCCGCTCAACCCGGAAGAGCGGCGCGAGGCCGGCGTTGACGGCGGGCTCCTGGTCGAGCAAGTTTCCGGACCTGCGGCCCGCGCCGGCATCCAGGCGGGCGATGTGCTGCTCTCGCTCAATGGCATGGCCGTGAATAGCGTGGAACAACTCCGCGGAATCGTCGGCAAGGCCGGCAAGCATGTGGCCTTGCTGGTGAAGCGCGACGAAGGGAAGATCTTCATCCCGGTGGACCTCGGATAGTCCTTTTGGCGGGAACCCCAGGGGCGAGCAACTTTTTGGTGCTCGCCCCTGTACATCTCGCTTTGAGCGTTCTCGCCGGGGCCGAGAAATTCCTCGATGGCGAAGTGCTGCTTTATACCAGGGGTCGGTGTGGACTGGAATCACGAAGTGCTTGCGAGTCTGATCTGGCTGGGTGAGGCATCCATCATCAGTTTGATCGGATTGACCGTCACGATTGTGGCGTTGGCCCGTTATACGGTCTGGGGGCGTCAGGTCAGGCGTTTCACCTGGGCTTATTTCGACCCTGCCCGCAGTAAGTTGCCTTTGCTGTGGCTCGCGTTGATCGTACTCATGACGTTATTCGCGGTGCGCCTGAATGTCCTCTTTTCGTTCTGGTACAACGGCTTTTACAGCGCCATGCAAAATCTGGATGCAAAGGCATTCTGGTTCATGCTGCTGGTGTTCGCGACGCTCGCGGCCGTACATGTCGGACGCACGCTGCTGACCTTCTATCTGCGCCAGGCCTTCACGATTCGCTGGCGAGTTTGGCTCACGAATACGCTCATCGAGCGCTGGCTCGACAAGAATGCCTATTACCGCAGCCAGTTCGTGCCGGGAAGCGCAGACAATCCGGATCAGCGCATTCAACAGGATGTGGAGAGCTTCGTCGGCAGTTCGCTGGCCCTGTCGATGGGGCTGCTCGACGCCGTTGTCTCCCTGTTTGCTTTCAGCATAATTCTCTGGAGCCTGTCCGCGGCATTGACATTGTTCGGCTGGGAGATTCCGCGGGGCATGGTGTTCATGGTGTACCTGTACGTCATTGTCGCGACGGTATTTGCGTTTCGCATTGGCCGACCCCTCATCTCCCTGAACTTCGTGAACGAGCAACTCGGCGCAAATTTCCGCTACGCGCTGATCCGGCTTCGCGAATACGGTGAGAGCATCGCCTTCTATCGAGGCGAAGCGGTGGAGCGAAGCAACCTGCTGGCACGATTTGGTAAGGTGATCCACAATATGTGGGCAATCGTGTTCCGATCGCTAAAATTGCAAGGCTTCAATTTGGCGGTCAGCCAGGCTGCCGTCGTATTTCCGTTTATCGTCCAGGCGCCACGGCTCCTGGCCAAGCAGATTACCCTGGGCGACGTCATGCAGACGGCGCAGTCGTTCGACCAGGTGCAGACCGCGCTGTCGTTCTTCCGCAGTTCCTATGACGATTTCGCCAACTACCGAGCGGTCATCAACCGATTATTCGGGTTCTTCGATACGATGGACGCCGCAGGGAAGCTCGCCAGCGCCCAGATAGAGGGTGGAGCACAAAGGCTCATCGTGGAGTCCATGACCGTGAGCACGCCTGCCAGCGTCACGCTGGTAGAGAACCTGAGTCTTAGCTTGCCGCGGGCTTCCTCGTTGCTTGTCCGCGGCAAATCGGGAATCGGCAAGACCACCCTGCTACGCGCCATAGCCGGCCTCTGGCCCTACGTTGCCGGCAAGGTCGTTCGACCGCTCGACCAGCGGTCGCTGTTCCTGCCGCAAAAGCCTTACTTGCCGTTGGGCACGCTGCGCCTGGCCTTGTACTATCCGGCCGCGATGCAGATAGACGGTCAGGCCGCAGTGATACTGCGCCAATGCCATCTCGGACATCTGGTGGTGCGGCTGGACGAAGGCGCCGACTGGTCAAGGATCTTGTCTCTCGGCGAGCAGCAGCGTCTGGCGATCGGCCGCGTCCTGCTGAACCGTCCCGAGGTGGTGTTCCTCGACGAAGCCAGTTCCGCGATGGACGAAGGACTGGAACACGCGATGTATCAACTGCTGCGCGACGCGCTGCCAGAGGCAATACTGGTCAGCGTTGGTCATCGCAGCAGCTTGCTGGAATTCCATACGCAGACGCTCGAACTGCAGGGTGAAGGCAAGTGGCGATTGCATGAACTGCCTCTGCTTGCAGAGAAATGACGCACTGAATAACCGCTGCAAGCTGGCGTCGGCCGTCCGATCCCATTGTGTGCGCAGACGTACAGACCCGACAAGGCATTCGGCGCAAATTAGGCTGGTCGCCGGCAGGCATTGAGGATCCGTGGTCTTGTTAGGTCGCGTGATTGACAAACAGACCAAGAGTTTGTCCGGCGATCGGCGCGCCAGCCAGGAGCCGTTTGCAGCGCAGATAAGCTATCGGACCAGTTCGCAGGATCGCATTTGACCCGCATAAGGTGACAGCATGGAGCTCGATGTATCAACTGCTGCGCGACGCGCTGCCGGAGGTAATACTCGTGAGCGTTGGCCATCGCAGCAGTTTGCTGGAATTCCATACGCTGACGCTCGAACTGCAAGGTGAAGGCAAGTGGCAATTTCATGAACCGCGTCTGCTTGCAGAGAAATGACGCACTGAATAGCCGCTGCAAGCTGGCGTCGGTCGTCCGATCCCATTGTGTACGCAAACGTACAGACCCGACAAAGAGTTCGGCGCAGATTTCGCTGTTCGGCAACAAGTCGAGGCTTGGTGCTCTTGCTGGGCCGCGTGATTGACCATCAGACCGAGAGTTTGTCCAGCGATCGGCGCTCCCACCAGGAGCGTTTGTCCAACAGGGAATCCACCTCATGCACGAAAATGAGCACACCGCCAAGGACGTTCCGGCAGCCAGCCATGACGAGGTGGCCAAGAAAGCATACGCCATCTATCAGAAGGAAGGCAGTCCGCAAGGGCATGACGTGCAGAACTGGCGGGAAGCGGAAGCGCAACTGCGGGGCGCCGGCGCCGGTCATCCTAGCCATGCGGACCATCATGCGCACATGGCGGCGGACTTCCGCAAGCGCTTCTGGATATCGGCGGCACTGACCCTGCCGATTCTCCTCCTATCGCCGCTGCTGCAACAACTGGTGGGCTTGCGCGAAGCCGTCCACTTTTCCGGCGATCTCTACGTCCTTTTCGGCTTTTCTTCGGCGGTATTCTGGTACGGAGGTTGGCCCTTCCTCAAAGGCTTGTTGAAGGAGCTCGAATCCTGGCGGCCCGGAATGATGACGTTGGTCGCCGTTGCCATCGCCACCGCCTATCTCTATAGCAGCGCCGTGGTGTTCGGCCTGACCGGTAAGATGTTCTTCTGGGAACTGGCAACCCTCGTCGACATCATGCTGCTCGGGCACTGGATCGAGATGAAGTCGGTGATGGGCGCCTCGAAGGCCCTGGAGGAATTGGCCAAACTCATGCCCTCCGACGCCCACAAAGTCATGCCCGATGGCAGCGTCAAGGACGTGCCGCTGGGCGAACTGGCGGCGGATGACAAGGTCCTGATCAAGCCGGGTGAGAAGATCCCCGCCGACGGCGTCATCCAGGATGGCGAGAGCTCGGTCAATGAGGCGATGCTGACCGGGGAATCAAGCCCGGTCAGCAAGAAGAGCGGCGGCAAGGTCATCGGCGGCTCCATCAACGGCGAAGGCTCGCTGACCGTCGAGGTCAAAAGCACCGGCAAGGATTCATTTCTGTCGCAGGTGATCGACCTGGTCAAACAGGCCCAGGAAAGCAAATCGAAGACCCAGAACCTCGCCGATACCGCCGCGATGTGGCTCACCCTCATCGCCCTCGTCAGCGGCGCGCTCACCCTGGTGATCTGGATGGTATTTATGAACAGCGAGCTGGCCTTCGCCATCGAACGTGCCGTGACCGTGATGGTGATCACCTGTCCGCACGCGCTCGGTCTGGCCGTGCCGCTGGTGGTGGCCGTGTCCACGGCCCTCGCCGCGGGCAATGGGCTGCTGATTCGCAATCGCGCTTCCTTCGAAGGTGCCCGCAAACTGCAGGCAATCATTTTCGACAAGACCGGCACCCTGACCGAGGGCCGCTTTGGCGTGACCGATACCTTGGCTCTGTCGCAGGACATGGACGAAGAGACGCTGCGCAAGTACGCGGCATCCGTAGACGCGAATTCCGAACACCCCATTGCCAAGGCAATCGCGGCTTCTTCCCAGCAGAAGGCGCCCGTCGAAAACTTTAAGAGCATACCGGGAAAGGGGGCCGAGGGACGGGTCGCGGGCAAAGAGGTCAAGGTGGTGAGCCCCGGCTTCCTGCGCGAACAGAATATTGCGATGGCCGACAAGCGCGTGCAGGCACTGCAGGCGCAGGGCAAGACCGTCGTCTTTGTCCTGATTGACGGACAGTTGAAAGGGGCGCTGGCCCTGGCCGACATCATCCGTCCCGAGTCCAAGCCGGCCATTGCTGCGCTCAAGGCGATGGGCATCAAGTGCATGATGCTCACTGGGGACAACAAACAGGTCGCCCAATGGGTCTCGGACCAAGTCGGATTGGATGAATACTTCGCCGAAGTCCTGCCCCAGGACAAGGCCGCCAAAGTGAAGGAGGTCCAATCCCGGGGCGTCTTGGTGGCCATGACCGGCGATGGCGTGAACGATGCCCCGGCGCTGGCGCAGGCTGATATGGGCATCGCCATCGGAGCCGGCTCCGACGTGGCGGTCGAAACCGCCGACGTCATCCTGGTTCGCAGCAATCCGCTGGATGTCGTGGCCATCGTCCAGCTTTCCCGCGCTACCTACAGGAAGATGATTCAGAACCTGGTTTGGGCCACGGGCTACAACGTCGTCGCCATTCCGCTGGCGGCCGGGGCGCTCTATGCGTGGGGCGTGGTGCTCACGCCCGCTTTGGGTGCGGCGCTGATGGCTGCCAGCACGGTGATTGTGGCCATCAATGCACGGCTGCTGAGGCTGAAGAAATGATCCCATGGAAGCGTCATGCGCGGTAACGCACGGACATTGACAAATTGCTTGATGTATAAGGAATATTGTCACACGTGAACATGCGAACGTCGCCGGCAGATTCTGCCGCCGGAACGGAAATACAAATTTTTGTACCCTTTAAAGGAATTTTGCTATGAACCGCAGCAACCTTCGCAAGACCTCGAGCGCCGCCTTTTTGGTAGGCGGCACGATCATGGCAGCAAGCGCAATGGCCGATCCGCAGCAAGGCGGCTCTGGCCCGGGCTCCGGCATGATGGGGGGCAATGGCTCCAGTTGGATGGGCAGCTATGGCTCGGGCTGGATGGGTGGATACGGCGGGATATGGTTGCCGGTCTTGCTTGTGATCGTGGTTGCCGGCCTCGTCGCATGGTTTGTCGCGCAAAAGAGGAAATGAACGGATGTTGGCTCGATCACACCTGGGCTGATGTTGACGGGTGACCTTGCGCTCGCGTCAAACCTCCGCAACAAGTTGTCGCCAATGATGGAAACGTGAGCTTAACCAATCCTGAAAGGAGTCTTAAATGAAACGCATCAACCTTCGCCAAACACTGGGGGCCGCCGCATTGGTAGGCGCAACGATCATGGCAACAAGCGCACTGGCCGATCCGCCGCAAGGCGCTTACGGTCCGGGCTTCGGCATGGGCGGCATGATGGGTGGCTACGGCCCGGGTTACGGGATGGGCGGCATGATGGGCGGCTACGGTCCGGGCTATGGCATGGGACCCGGCATGATGGGCGGCCAGGGTCCCGAGTACGGAATGGGTCCTGGCATGATGGGGGGCTACGGCACGGGATCTGATCTGAATCTCAGCGCAGAGCAACGCCGCAAGATCGCCAAGATCCAGGACGACCTGCGCCGCAAGCATTGGGAGTTGATGGGCAAGATGCAGGACGAGCAATCGCAGATGAACGAGCTGTACTACTCGGACAGACGCGACGACGCGGCGCTGAGCAAGAGCTACGGGAATATGGCCAGCCTGCGGCATCAGATGTTTGACCTGTCGCTGGCCGCGGAGAAGCAGATGGATGCGGTACTCACCAAGGAGCAGCGGGACAAACTGAAACGCAGATGATACGGGATGTATGGTATCGGCCGCTCAAGCGGGCGTCCGGGCAAGCGCAGCAGCGACACCGCACTGCGCTTGTTCGGCCGGCAACGCGATTGGAAGCGCACCGCCCGACCTATCGTTCTGCCAATTGAAAGGAATCGACTCATGTACGGATTCAGCACTCAGCTCAAGCTACCGTTCGATGCCGCCGTCGCGAAAGTCACCGAAGCCCTGAAGAAGGAAGGCTTCGGCGTGCTTACCGATATCGATGTCAAGGCGACGCTGAAAGCCAAGCTCAATATCGAAGGCCGGCCGTATCGCATTCTCGGCGCATGCAACCCCCCGCTCGCACACCGCGCGATCGAGGCCGATCCCGACATCGGGCTGCTCCTGCCCTGCAATGTGGTCGTGCGCGAAGAGGCCGATGGAGCCATAACGGTTGCCTTCATGGATCCAGAGGCGGTGTTGAAGTTGGTCGACAAACCGGAAGTGCATGCCCTCGGCAAGGAAGTGGGGGCGCTTCTGCGGCGGGTCTGCGCTAGTCTCAAGGCGTGACGCCAGGGCACGACACAAGTGGGCCGCGTTAGGGGACGCAAGACATCGGGACCAGCGACTGCAATGACCTGCGTGTTCCCGGATGCGGGTGAAACTGGCTTCGTTCTGATTGCAGAACGACGATGGAGTCATCCATGAAACCAGGCAGCCCATGCGTTCTGACGATCAACGGCGGCTCGTCGAGCATCAAGTTCGCGCTGTTCGAGGCGGTTGGCCTGCTCGGCCGGATTCTCGATGGGAACGTTGATCGCGTCGGTCTGAGTGGCACCAATTTGACCTTCAGGGACTCGACCGGAAAATCGCCGGATAGTCGCATCATCGACACCAATGATCGCGGTTCGGCGGTCGCTTTTCTACTGGATTGGCTCGAAACGCAGCAGGTTTTCTCTTCGATAGAGGCGGTGGGACACCGGGTGGTGCATGGGATGACGCATAGCGAACCGGAGCGGGTCACGCCAGAGCTGCTCGATGAATTGCACCGCATCACGCCGTATGACCCGGACCATCTGCCGCTTGAGATCCACTTGATAGAGGCCTTCCGCCAGCGTTATCCGAGACTGCCCCAGGTGGCCTGTTTTGACACAGCGTTTCACCGCACCATGCCGCGTGTTGCCAAGCTGCTTCCCATCCCGCGGCGCTACGAGGCGAAGGGGGTTCAACGCTACGGCTTCCACGGTCTGTCCTATGCCTATCTGATGGAAGAACTCGCGCGCATAGGCGACCCGGCGGCAACGACTGGCCGCGTGATCCTCGCGCATCTTGGCAACGGCGCGAGCATGGCCGCCGTACGCGATGGCAAGAGCATCGACAGCAGCATGGGCTTCACTCCGACGTCGGGATTGGTGATGAGCACCCGCTCAGGCGATTTGGATCCTGGTCTGGCACCGTATTTGTCGCGAACCGAGCAGAAAACCACAAAACAATTTTATGAAATGGTCAACCACGAGTCCGGACTGCTCGGCGTTTCGGAGATCAGTTCCGACGTGCGCGACTTGCTCGCGCGGGAAAGCAGTGACGTGCGGGCGGCGGAAGCCGTGGCGCTGTTCTGCTATCAGGCAAAAAAGTGGATCGGCGCATTCGCGGCGGCGTTGGGTGGATTGGACACGCTGGTGTTCGCCGGCGGCATCGGCGAAAACGCGCCGCTCATCCGGGAGCGGATCTGCGATGGACTCGGCTTTCTAGGAGTCGAACTAGACCAGCAGCGCAATGCGAAGAATGCAACGCTGATTTCGCCGGACGTCGGTCGCGTCAAGGTGCGGGTCATCCGCACCAACGAGGAGTTCATGATCGCGAGGTCCGTCACCCGCGTCCTCAATATTGGCTCAATTCGGGAGCCTTAGTCCATGACAATCAACACACTCACGCCGGAGTTGCTCGACAAGGTGGACGCCTATTGGCGCGCCGCCAATTACCTGTCGGTCGGGCAGATCTATCTTTACGACAATCCGCTGCTGAAGCGGCCACTGGCGCTCGCGGATGTGAAGCACATGCTGCTGGGACACTGGGGCACGACCCCCGGGCAGAATTTCATCTACGTGCACCTGAACCGGGTCATCAAGAAATACGACCTCGACATGATTTACGTCTCCGGCCCCGGGCACGGTGGCCCGGCCGTCGTCGGCAACACCTACCTCGAGGGCACCTACAGCGAGGTCTATCCCAATATCAGCCAGGATGAGGCCGGCCTCAAGAAGCTGTTTACGCAGTTTTCGTTTCCCGGCGGAATTCCCAGCCATGCATCGCCGGAGTGCCCTGGCTCGATCCACGAGGGCGGCGAACTGGGCTATTCGCTCAGTCATTCTTTCGGGGCGGTTTTCGACAATCCTGACCTCGTCGTCGCCTGCGTCGTCGGCGACGGCGAGGCGGAGACCGGTCCGCTGGCCACGGCCTGGCATTCCAACAAATTTCTCGATCCGGCAACCGACGGCGCGGTGCTGCCGATCCTGCATCTCAACGGCTACAAGATTTCCAACCCGACCATCCTGGCGCGCATTGAGCGTGATGAATTGGAGCAGTTGCTCCGCGGCTATGGCTGGACGCCCATCTTCGTCGAGGGCCACGAGCCCGCGCCGGTACACGAGGCCATGGCCGCGGCACTCGACACGGCGGTGGAGAGGATCAAGGCCATCCAGCAGGACGCCCGCGTCCACGGCAACATCGCACGCCCGCGCTGGCCGATGATCGTCCTCGTGTCACCCAAAGGCTGGACGGGGCCGAAGATGGTCGATGGCCTGCAAATCGAAGGCACCTTCCGGGCGCATCAGGTTCCAATCGCCATATCGGCCACGACACCTCCCGAACATCTTAAGCAACTTGAAGACTGGCTGAGAAGCTACCGGCCGGAGTACCTCTTCGATGACGCGGGCCGCCTCAAGCCGGAACTGGCCGAGCTTGCGCCCAAGGGCACACGACGCATGGGCGCGAATCCCCACGCCAACGGCGGCATGCTGCTGCGCGACCTGCGCATGCCCGATTTCCGCGACTATGCGGAGAACGTACCCGTGCCGGGGGCGTCTGGCATCGGCGATACGCATGTCCTCGGGCGTTTCCTGCGCGACGTGGCGAAACTGAACGACGAGCAACGGAATTTTCGCGTCTTCGGCCCCGATGAAACGCTCTCCAACGGCCTGGAGGCCCTCTTCGAAGTGACCCAACGCCAATGGGATGCCGCAACCGTGCCCAACGACGAATTTCTCGCACCCACCGGGCGCGTGATGGAAATGCTCAGCGAGCACCAGTGCGAGGGCTGGCTCGAGGGCTACCTGCTCACCGGGCGGCATGGACTCTTCAACTGCTACGAGGCGTTCATCCACATCATCGATTCGATGTTCAACCAGCACGCCAAGTGGCTGAAGGTCACGGCGCACCTGCCGTGGCGGCGGAAGATCGCCTCGCTGAACTACCTGCTGGCCTCGCACGTCTGGCGCCAGGACCACAACGGCTTCACCCACCAGGATCCAGGTTTCATCGACCACGTCGTGAACAAGAAGGCCGATGTCGTGCGGGTTTACCTGCCGCCGGATGCCAACTGCCTGCTGTCGGTGATGGACCATTGCCTAAGGAGCCGACATTACGTCAACGTCGTGATCGCGGGCAAGCACCCGGCGCCGCAGTGGCTGACCATGGACGCCGCGGTCAAGCACTGCACCGAGGGCATCGGCATCTGGGCCTGGGCCAGCAACGACCAGCGCGTTGCCCCCGACGTGGTCATGGCCTGCTGTGGCGACGTGCCGACGCTGGAGACGCTGGCTGCTGTCTCCATCCTGCGCGAGCATCTGCCCGAACTGAAGATTCGGGTGGTCAATGTCGTCGACCTCATGAAGCTGCAGCCCCAGACAGAACACCCGCACGGCTTGAGCGACATGGATTTCGACGAGCTGTTCACCAAGGACAAGCCGGTCATCTTCGCCTTCCACGCCTACCCGTGGTTGATCCACCGGCTGACCTACCGCCGCACCAACCACGACAACTTCCATGTCCGCGGCTACAAGGAGGAGGGCACCATCACCACACCCTTCGACATGACGGTGTTGAACGATCTGGACCGCTTTCACCTGGTGATGGACACGATCGACCGTCTGCCGCAGAGCGGTGACAAGGGCATCTACCTGAAGCAGCAGCTCAAGGACAAGCTGATCGAGCACAAGCAGTACATCGACAAGCACGGCCAAGATATGCCGGAAATCCGCAACTGGAAATGGAGAAACCCAAAATGAATGTGCAACAGCTTATAGACACCGCGACGGCGCTGGTCGCCGACGACAAGGGCCTGCTGGCGATAGATGAAAGCACGCCGACCTGCAACAAACGCTTCGCCAAGCTGGGGATTCCCCAGACCGAGGAGGCCCGGCGCAGCTATCGGGAGTTGATTGTGACCACCCCCGGTCTCGGTGAAAGCATCAGTGGCGCGATCCTCTACGACGAGACGATCCGTCAGGACAAGAAGGATGGCACTCCCCTTGTCAAAGTCATTACCGATGCGGGAATCATTCCCGGCATCAAAGTTGATACCGGTGCAAAAGACATGGCCGGTCATCCCGGAGAGAAAATAACCGAGGGCCTGGATGGATTGCGCGACCGTCTGGCTGAATACACTCGAATGGGCGCCCGTTTTGCCAAGTGGCGCGCGGTGATTACCGTGGGCGACGGCATTCCCAGCCGAGGGTGCATTGAGGCGAACGCGCAGGCCTTGGCGCGCTATGCTGCGTTGTGCCAGGAAGCCGGTCTGGTCCCCATCGTCGAACCGGAGGTGCTCATGGACGGCGAGCATACGCTGAAACGCTGCTGCGAGGTCACGGAAGAAGTCCTGCGAACGGTCTTTAATCACCTCTACATCCAGCGGGTGCTGCTGGAGGGCATGATCCTGAAGCCCAACATGGTGCTTCCGGGATTGAGCTGCCCCAAGCAAGCAACGGTGGACGAGGTGGCCGATGCAACGGTGGAGTGCCTCTTGCGAGCGGTTCCGGCTGCCGTTCCGGGGATTACATTCCTGTCGGGCGGTCAATCCGCCGAACTGGCGTCGGCCCGTTTGAATGCCATGAATGTCAGATTCAGATCGCGACTGCCTTGGGCCTTGGCGTTTTCGTTCGCCCGTGCCATCCAGCAACCGGCGATGGAGATATGGTCTGGCCAAGCCGTCAACGTGAAAACGGCCCAACAGGCGCTGCTCCATCGAGCCAGGTGCAACCGGGCTGCGCGCCGCGGTGAATACACCGCGGCGATGGAAAAGCCATGACAGATCGAAAGCCTGATCCAACGTCGCGCTGAACAAAGTTCTATTGTGCTTATGTTCGTTGTCGTACGGACATGCGTAGATGGAGGGGGAGAATTGAGACATGGTCGGCTAGTGTGGGCCTAAGAAGCATCTGCTGAACCAAAGAAAAGAGGACAACCATGGCTGACAACAATGCTGTAGTAGGGATTTACAACTCCCACGTGGAGGCGGAGGCGAGTATCAAAGAACTCCAGCGGTCGGGATTCGACATGACGAAATTGTCTATCGTCGGCAAGGACTATCACACGGAAGAACACGTCATCGGTTACTACAATGCCGGTGACCGCATGAAGGTCTGGGGAAAATTGGGAGCGTTTTGGGGTGGATTCTGGGGCTTGCTCTTTGGCTCGGCAATTTTTGTCATCCCAGGCATCGGTCCTCTCATCGTGTTTGGACCCTTAGTCGGCTGGATTGTCGGAGCACTGGAAGGCGCCGTAGTCGTGGGTGGCATAAGTGCATTGGGCGCCGGGCTATACAGCATTGGCATCCCAAAGGACAGCATCATGCAGTACGAAGCGGCCCTCAAGTCTGACAAATTCCTTGTCATTGCTCATGGCACAGCGGATGAAGTGAGCAAGGCAAAAAGCATCCTTAAGACGACCGGTGCAGCACAACTCGCCGACCATCTAGCGGTGTCGGCATCCTGATTATTGGCAAGTCCTGGTTAGCACAGCGGACCTTGAACATGATGCAAAACGCCGTTACTTCGGTCAGATAGAGTAACGAAGGTGCCACTTTCGATTCGGAAAGGAGATTGAATGATTACGATCGTGAAGACCACCGTTATCGGCAGCGAGATCATCAGTCACAAACTAACGCATATCGATCGTGAAATGAGTGTGCTCGAAGCATGCAAGTTGATGCGGAAATCCGGCACGACAGAACTCCTCGTCACCGATGAAGCAAAGGGCATGCTCTTCCCTCTCGGGATCCTGACCGCGAACGACATCGTTACACATGTCATTGCCGCAGAGCTCGATCCGGCCGTGCTAACGACGGGGGACATCGCGTTGTCCGGAATATCGGCGACAGATAAGGCCGACAGGGATACGGGGCGGCAACGGCGCCCCAAGTCAAAGGGCGATTGCGAGACGCTAGCCGTAATGGATGGCGATGGCCGGCTTGTTGGAACCGTGAGATCCAGTGAATTTATGGGAACGCTCTCTCAACAACCCGGAGCGGGTTAATGCCGGGAGAGGATCTTGATGACTGGCTGGAAGCCGAGGCGAAATTCGGCTGGACGGTGGGATGCTGCGCGTGCGCGCATTTCAGGTGCAGGCGGCCGCAACCCTGCCTACCCGGTAGGAACAAGCTATTGATCCGGCTTCGATGAACTTGAATCAGGCGGCATAGCGAACGGGGACATGTTGAAAGTAGCGACGAACACGATCGGGTTGTTTCTGGACACTGCGCAAGTGGCGGGAGGCTGCCTTGAC
>Ga0172380_10005674_pt1 | contig 14965 bp, 11 predicted proteins | sample Leawe162metaG_FD_119747 | JGI IMG/M metagenome (GOLD analysis project Ga0172380, IMG submission 119747) | Leachate microbial communities from a municipal landfill in Southern Ontario, Canada - Leachate well 162 metaG | ecosystem: Engineered > Solid waste > Landfill > Unclassified | place...
AAATCCTCACGCAAGAAACCCGAATTCAGGTCGGATTCTACATCCCTGTTTGTCGCGCTGATTATCCGTATATCGATCTTACGCGTTATGCTCTCGCCGACCCGTTCAAATTCCATGCTCTGAAGAAAGCGGAGAAGTTTAACCTGCATCGTTTTTGGTATCTCGGCAACCTCGTCCAGAAATACTGTTCCGGTGTCAGCCAGTTCTAATCTTCCCAGTCTGTCTTTAATCGCGTTAGTGAATGCGCCTTTTACATGCCCGAATAATTCGCTCTCGAATAGATTTTCCGGAATTGATGAGCAGTTAATAATTATAAACGGATTATTTACACGCTGGCTGTTTTTATGTATGAAGCGGGCAAGAACTTCTTTTCCCGTTCCGCTTTCACCCTCAATTAAAATAGGAATGTCGCTGTCCGCCACATCCGTTGCTGTTTTTAAAATCTCCTTCATTGTTTGATTAACGGCTACAAGGTTTTCCTCGTCGAATCGTTCCGTCAGCTGATAGGTCAATCCCTTCAACTTCTTATTCATCCGGTGATGTTCAAATACGCGTTCGACAATATGAATGAATTCTTTGTGTGTAAAGGGCTTTGTAATGTAATCATATGCCCCCTTCTTAATGGCTTCAACGGCCGATTCAATAGAGCCGTGCGCGGTCATAAGAACAACTGTCGTTTCAGGAGAATTTATCTTCAGTTCGCTCAGGACCTGAAGTCCGTTCATCGGCTGCATTTTTAAATCTATGAATGCGAGGTCAAAGTAGATCTCTTTAGAGCGCTCTAAAGCGGGCGCCGGATTTGAGAAAACTTCGGGAAAATAACCCGATGAACTCAGGGAGAGTTCTATTGTCTTAAGAATATTAATTTCGTCATCTATTACAAGAATTTTTCCTTTATACATTTAAGCTGCCGGTAATTTAATTTGAAAAGTGCTTCCCTGACCCAAGTCACTGAAAGCTTTAATCTCGCCATTGTGAAGCTCAATTACTTCCTTTGCTATCGAAAGCCCTAGACCAAGACTGCCGGGCGCGGTATCGTCAATCTGTATGAATTTATCAAAGATTTTTTTCAGGTTATCCGGACTGATTCCTATACCCGTATCAGATATCTCAATCATCAGATTCTCTTCCGACTTTGAAAAACGGACGTTTATCTCTCCCCCATTCGGCGTAAACCTCAAGGAATTGGAAACAAGATTCTCTATCGCGCTGATAATATTATCGTAGCTTCCGTTTATCATCAGGTGATCGCTGTCGTCCTGAATCAGCAGGCTGATATTGCTTTCCCGGGCAAGAATGGAGAATTTTTTAAGAATGTGCTCCGCGAGTTTATGAGCTTCGAATTTTTCGAATTTTATTCTTCCAATGTTCGATTCAAGTTTTGTAAGTTCAAGGATTTCGTAAACCAGTTTATTGAGCCGCTCATAATCTTCCTTCATTGAGGCTACAAGCTCATTCTGCTGGTTTGTCAGCTCGCCCACCACCTTATCTTCAATTATGCCGAGCGCCATTCCGAGCGAAGTCAGAGGAGTTTTAAGCTCGTGCGAAACCTTGGCTATGAATTCCGACTTCATCCTGTCAAGTTCCTGATATTTTGTAATATCGTTGAATACGATTACCGTTCCCTGGAGCTCGCTTTCCGGAATTTCAAGAGACGCCGCAATTACTTTGAAATATTTCTGATTTCCCTCGGCGTCCTTAACCTGAATAGTATCATCTTTTAAAAACAATCCGTCGGAATCGGCCGGTTTATTTCTTTTGCCCGCCTCTTCGGTGGATGATATGAGTTTCTTAATTGTTTGAAGATCAAAAAGCTGATTACGAAACGATTCGTTAAAAGTTTTATTGGAGAGAACGATGTTAAAATTCTCGTCCACCATAAGAACCGGTTCGTTCATGCTTTCAATAATGAGTTCCGATTTCTTCTTCTCATATAAAATTTTATTCAAATTAAACCGTTCATACATCTGAAGCTTTTCGCTCATCTTATTGAACTCTTCGGCCAGACTGTTTATCTCATCCGCGTTCTCATCAATTTCTATCCGCTCATCGAAATTTCCTTCGGCAATATGAGTAACGGATTCCCGAAGCTTTGAGATCGGCTTAACTATATAGTTGGAAAATTTTGATCCGAAGGCCAGACTTATCCCAATTGCGCCGAATAAGATCAGAAGAATTGCAATGGTCGCGCTCTGGGTCAGATCTTTTACTTCAACAACGGACTTATTCAGCAGTTTATGATTGAGTTCAAGAATACCGTTATTAATCCGCTTTATTGCCTGAATTTCGGTTACGAACATCACATAATCGCTTTTTAATGTCTGTCTTTTTTCAGCCCGGTAAATATTGAAATCTATATTATTATAAATATCTTTCAGAAATTTCAGGTACTGAGAATTCAGCGTATCAAGAATGTCTTTTCCTTCCGGAGTATTTACAGACTGGCGCGCCATCTCGTACCAGTAATAAAAATCGTTTCTGTTTTTCTCAAACGATTCATCCCCCTGCTCAAAACTCTTATTGTACATCACCACAATTGCCTGAAGCTGCTCATCCAGCGCGCGGCCCATGTTATCCGCGGCTATAAGACTCGTATAATTCTCCTGCATTGTTTTTTTTATCAGTTCATTGAGATAATAAAAATTATAGATGCTCCAGAGGGTTGCAAAAAACATGATCAGCAGAATGACTGTGAAGCCAAGGAGTATTTTGCTGCGCAGACTTGTTGTGTATAAATTTATCATTAGTTCAAATACAATTTAATTGCCGGCTATAAAATAACTGATTGCGCCCCTTAAATAAACATCTTTTTATTTACGCTTTTCAAGTTACTTCTTTTGAAAGGATTGGCGGACCTGTTTTTATTTTTGCGCCGGTTATTCAAAAAAATCTGACGTTATCCGTTGAATCCTCCCCCCGTGTGTTCTATCTTTATATAAGAATTTTTGAACCATCCGGATTCAATATGAAAAATCTTCTAAAGTTTTTTCTGCTTCCATTTTTTTCAGCAATCAATTTGTCCGCTCAACCGGGATCTCTCGATTCAGGAGGAAAGCTTTCCCCATTTCAAGCCTCTTACGATGTAAAATTTTATGATATAAGTCTGGCCATAGACGCAAATGAAAAAGCGATAGGCGGAACGGTTATTATGAGAGCCGCCGCTGTAAATGATTTGAATAAAATTTTGATAGATCTCGACACCACCTTTCAGGTAGAAAGCATTCAATTGAACGAAGCCGGTAAGGGAATCGATCTAACCTTCAAACAAGAAAAAGGGATGCTCTGGATAGACTTTCCTGCCACAATAAGGAGCGGGGAATTATTTTCAATAAAGATCAGTTATGCCGGCGCTCCAAGAATTGCAAAAAATCCCCCGTGGGATGAAGGCTTCGTATGGTCAAAATCGAAAGATGGGAGCGACTGGATTACGGTTACCTGCCAGGGCGGCGGCGCGGATGCCTGGTGGCCGTGCAAGGATCATCCGTCCGATAGACCCGATTCCGTTTCGCTCCATTTTACCGTGCCTTCAAACCTGATCTGCATCGGAAGCGGAAAATTGAAATCGGAAAAGGATAACAACGACGGAACAAAAACCTGGAACTGGTATGTGTCTACCCCAATCAATAATTACTGCGTGATGTTTTATATTGGCCCCTACAGAGCTATAGAATATGATTACACAAGCATCACCGGAGAAAAATTTCCTTTTACAGTCTGGGTCCTGCCAGAAAATTATGAGAAAGCCAAAGCGCACGCTCCGCAGTTTCTCCTTCAGATGAAAGTCCAGGAGGAGCTTATAGGCCCCTATCCGTTCCGTGCGGATAAATATTCTGTTGTGGAAGCTCCTCATCTCGGAATGGAACATCAGACTGCAATAGGGTACGGGTACGGCTGGAAAAACCATAAGGACTTTGAGTTCGATTGGCTTCATCACCACGAATTTTCTCACGAATGGTGGGCTAATCTTGTTGCGTGCCGCGACTGGAGCGAATTCTGGATTGCCGAAGGGCTGGGTACATATATGCAGCCACTCTATCTTGAAAAAGTCTTCGGCAAAAAAGATTACTTCCGTTATATGAAAAGTATTAAGCGGTTCTCCAACAAAAAAGCGCTGGCTCCAAGAGAAGAGCTCCCCTCAAGTGAAGGTTATAGTCTGGATATTTATTATAAAGGCGCCTGGGTTGTTCATACTTTGCGATATTATCTGGGCGATGAGACATTTTTTAAAATCCTGAGGAGATGGTCCTACCCTACGGAAGAGATGGAAAAGATCACTGACGGGAGACAATGCAGGCTTGCTACTACGGACGAACTTCTCCGGACGGCTGAGTTGATTTCCGGAAAAGATTTGAAATGGTTCTTCGAGGTATATCTGAGAAACGCACCACTCCCAAAACTTAAAATTCTGCGGGAAGGCGATAAAATTAAACTCGGCTGGGAAACATTGAACAACCTGCCGTTTTCACTACCGGTTGATGTTAAGATCAATGGAATAATTTCGAGAGTGGAAATGAAAGACGGCAGAGGGGAATTTAATATTCAGGATAATGCTGAATTTGCAATTGACCCGGAAGATTGGATACTGATGGAACGCGTTAAGTGAGATATTTCTCTTAAACGCATCTGAATTAATTTTATTGTTTAAAAATATTTTTAATTAATATGTGAGTTGATGCATGAACGAAGTACTCATTCTATTATTAATAGGCCTTGCCGCCGGATTGGTAAGCGGCGTTCTGGGAATCGGCGGCGGAATAATTATTATACCGATGCTTGTTGGTTTTCTGGGGTATTCCCAGAAAAATGCCCAGGGCACTTCATTGGGCTTGCTTTTACTGCCGATTGGCATTCTTGCCGTAATGAATTACTACAAAGCCGGATATGTTAATCTGAAGGCGGTCGGCATTATGGTTGTGACATTTGTAATCGGAAGCTATATCTCTTCGCTTTATGCAATTACGCTCCCTGAAGGAATTTTGAAAAAGATCTTTGCCGTTTTTCTTCTCGCTTATTCGATAAAATTATTCATGGGAAAATAATTTTTAGATTATAAAGTTAACGAGGCTTTTATTTTTTCTAAATCCATTTCCAGAACTTCGGCCATCCTGCTGGCTCTGCTGGTGACTTTCCTCTGGTCCACTTCATTTATAATAATTAAACTGGGACTGAGAGATATCCCTCCGTTAACTTATGCGGGGCTCCGTTACGTGCTTGCATTCTTTGTTCTGCTTCCGTTTGCGCTTACGAAAAAAAGAATTGAAGAGATTAAAAGTATCGATAAAAAAAACTGGCTGAAACTCGGAGCACTCGGATTTCTGTTTTACACTTTTACTCAGGGCACACAATTCATAGGATTGTCTCTTCTTCCAGCGGTTACTGTGAGTTTGCTGCTTAATTTCACTCCGATCATAGTAGCGGTTATGGGAATTTTTCTTCTCTCCGAAAAACCAACTCTGATTCAGTGGGCCGGAAGTTTTCTCTTTATCGCCGGCATTCTGGTTTATTTTTATCCGGTTAATCTGCCCGGCGGAACCGCCCTCGGCATTGCGGTAATGACTATAGGCGTTTTGGCAAATGCTGCCTCTTCCGTGTTAGGCCGGAGCGTTAACAGATCCGGAAAATTTGATCCCCTGACCGTCACGTTAATAAGCATGGGGATAGGTTCTTTTATTATGCTCATAACGGGAATTATAGTACAGGGCCTGCCCGCAATAAGTTTTACAAATGTTTTATTCCTCTTATGGCTATCAGTTATCAATACCGCGTTCGCGTTTACTGTCTGGAATCTTACGCTGCGCAGCCTGACGGCAATGGAGTCGAGTATAATAAACGGTACAATGTTAATTCAGATCGCATTGCTCGCCTGGATCTTTCTGGGCGAAATAATTACCGCTAAAGAAGCGATCGGAATGCTCATCGCGTTAGGAGGTGCCGGGATTGTCCAGTTCAGAAAAAAACAATAACATCTGCGGGATATTTTTATAAACCATTAAAACAGAAGACCGGGTTATGAAAAAATTATTAACGATATTTTTTATCGCGCTCCAATTGAATGCCCAATCACAATATGAGCCGTGGATCTTATCGGCGCCGGCTAAAAAAGAATTCACAAAAATTAATGTTGGCGGAACGACGGTTATTCCGAACGGGCGATTTATTGTCCCGCTCGGAAAGAACATATTCACGGCGCCTCATCCGTACGGATTAGCTGTAAGCCCTGACGGAAATATAATTGTCACCGCAAATTCGGGAACCGCCCCCCTTTCAATTACAATTATTAAAAATGCTCTTGGCGATAATCCTGCAATTCAGCAGATTCCTCCCGGAGCCAGAACCGATAAGGGAGTGCTTGCCTCTGTCTTTATGGGTCTTGCGATCTCTCCCGGCGGAGAGATTGTTTATGTGGGAGGCGGTCAGGCCAATTGTATCTACCTATTTAATGTTGCAACCGGCGCGAAGATTGATTCTATAGACTGCTCCGCTGTTGATAATCAAAACGATTATACTCACGGCTATATCGGAGATCTGATTTTATCCCGCGACGGGAATAAAATATTCGCGGTCGATCAGATTAATTTCAGAATGGTTGTGGCGGATACGAAGACAAAAAAAATAGTGCAGAGTGTTCCGGTAGGCAGATATCCGTTCGGAATCGCTTTCTCGCCCGATGAAAAAAATATTTTTGTGGCCAATGTCGGCATGTATCAATACAACCGCATCGGAGGAATTACAAAGGAGAATGTTAATCAGAAAGCCCTTGGATTCCCCCCGTTTCCATATTTGTCAAAGGAATCCGAGAAAGGGGTAAGAATCGGAGATCTCGATGTGCCCGGTCTAGGCGATCCCCACTCCAGCGATGCATTTTCAGTATTCGTGATTGCGAAGAGAAAGAAAGGATACGAGGTTACGGCGAAGATAAAAACCGGAACTCAGATCGGGGAAGTGATAGAAGGAATTCCCGCGGTTGGCGGGGCAAGCCCCAACTCGCTGGCGGCAACCGGAAAATTTGTCTTCGTGAGCAACGGAAGCAACGACAATATCTCGGTTATAGACATTAAAAAGAAAAAAGTAATTAATTCAATAAAGCTATCGCCCGACGAACGTCTTAAAAATTTCCGCGGATTAATTCCGTTCGGCTTAACGCTTTCGCCTGACGGAAGACGGCTATACGCCGCGGAATCGGGGATCAACGCAATAGCGGTCATCGATGTAAACAAAATGAAAGTGCTCGGTCATATACCATCCGCCTGGTTTCCCGCAAAATTGAAAATGGACAGGACCGGTAAAAAATTGTTCGTCGCAAACGCAAAGGGATTGGGAAGCGGGCCTAACGGCGGAGTAAATTTCAAATCCGGACCCGAAGGGAGCTATATCGGAAATCTTATGAGGGGCTCGGTAACTATAATTGATCTCCCAAAAGATGATGAACTGGCTTCGCTTACTCAAAAAGTTATAGAGAATAATTTCTCAATGGCAAAATCAAACTCGCCGGAATTTTCTGAACGTAAAAATAATCCCATCCCGCTTTATCCGGGGGAAAAAGATTCTCCGATTAAACATATAGTCTTTATCACAAAAGAGAATAGAACATTCGATGAAGTGTTTGGGCAGATAGAAAAAGCGGACGGGGATTCAACCCTTGCCAGATACGGCAGAAACGTATCGTTCACCAACAGGAAAAAAACTTCGGGGGTTGACAATACAACGGTTTTCAAAAATCACCTCGGGCTCGCCGAAAAATTTGCCATTGCCGATAATTTCTATGTCGACTCTGATGTTTCGGCGGACGGTCACCGCTGGCTTGCGAACACTTATCCTAACGAGTGGGTCGAGGCAACAACACCTGCCAATTACGGAAACAACCGGGAATTCAAGGAAGACTCAAAAGCCCCCGGTGTTTTTGCGATGACCGGATCAGCCGGAGCGGTCTACCCGGAGGATATGAACGAAGCCGGAACTCTCTGGGATCATCTGGAGCGGAATAAAAAGGAGTTTTTCAATTTCGGATGCGGACTGATGTTTGAGCCGGGAGTATATCATGAGAGTTTTAAATATACCGGCGTTAAAACTACGGTAAACTTTCCCGTATCGGCACCCCTCTATAAAAATTCATCGAAGACCTATGCGACTTATAATACAAGCATTCCCGATCAGTTCCGTGTTGATATGTTCATTAAAGAGTTTAAAGAAAAATGGCTCGGCGGAGAAAAACAGATGCCTTCCGTTATCACAGCGATAGTTCCCAACGATCATGGCGCCGGAGAGCGGCCCGATGCCGGCTACCCGTTCCGGGAAAGTTATATGGTTGATAACGATCTTGCTGTGGGACGCATTGTTGAATTTCTCTCCCATACTCCGTACTGGAAAAATATGATGATAGTAATAACCGAAGACGATGCCCAGAACGGGGTTGATCATATTGACGCGCACAGAAGTATATTGATGGTTATCTCCCCTTACGTTAAACGGAATTATGTAAGTCATATCCACTACAGCTTCGGAAGCATATTTAAAACATTCTGGAATATACTCGGTGTTCCTTATCTGAATCAGTTTGACGCCGGGGCAAATGATCTTTCCGATTTCTTTACGGATAAACCCGATTTTACTCCCTATTCGGCGCTTGATATAGACAGAAGAATATTTGATCCTCAAAAAGCATTGACCCCGCTCGATGAAAAATTCGACTGGAAATCATTGGAAGAATCGCCGGAACTGGATAAAGTTGAAGATATGATGAAGGAATCGAAAGAGGATGAAAAGGACCGTCTTGAGAACCGTGAACGAAAAAAATAAAATTGAATAAGATTCCGTCTTTCGGAATTTTCAAAAAGCCGGACGAATTTTAAATGAACAATTTCAGAGTAACCGCCATAGGAGAGATCCTTTACGATATCTATCCGGATAAAAAAAGAATGGGGGGCGCTCCTTTTAATTTCATTTATCATGTATGGAAGATTTTGGGGAAGGCGGGTTTTATCTCGAGCGTAGGGGACGATGAGAACGGGAGAGAACTTCTGCAAAATCTCAAATCAGCCGGCTTCAATACCAATCATATATATACAGACAAATCACATCCCACGGGCACAGTAACCGTAACTCTGGGGAAAGATAAAATTCCCGTATTTAAAATATCTCCCGAATGCAGTTATGACCACTTGGCCATAAACGAATCATCCCGGAATCTGATAGACAACGGTACCGACCTGCTATATTTCGGGACCCTTTCTACACGCGGCGAGGTCTCGAGAGATACGATTATATCCCTCTTCGGCAAATCTCACCTGAAGTATTTCTGCGATCTGAATCTCCGCCATAATTTTTATACAAAAGAATTAATCGAGAGAACATTACGCACATGCAACGTTTTAAAATTAAACATGGATGAATTATCAAAGCTGAAAAAGTTTTTCGGACTCGACGGGTCGGATGATCTGGCCGCGGAACAGCTCATTAAAAATTTCGGAATCGACCTGATAGGCCTTACGCTCGGCAGCGGCGGATCTATTTTATATAACCGGGTCACCAAAAATTTCCGCAAAGCCGAAGAGATCGATATTATAGATACACTGGGCGCCGGGGATGCTTATTCGGCTGTTCTCGCACTCGGATATCTGCGCGGATGGGAGATCGGAAGAATTAACAAAATAGGATCGGAATTCGCGGGCGGGATCTGCACTGTTGAAGGAGCCCTTCCTGCCGAAGATTCCTTTTATAAAAAATTCAGAAGCGCTTTTGCCCTGGAAGAATAAACTATTTTTTCTTTGCCGGGACGGTAATTTTTGCGGGAATCAGAACTGCATCTACTTTTTCCGGAAGAAGGTTGTACATCGAACCGGTGAACATATCTATTATCATTCCGGGAATAAATCCATTTAACGCATTGCCCCAGAACCAGAAGGAAATTTTTCCGGTCAATTGGGTCTCATACGGCTCATATCCATCCAGTTCAAATTTCACAACGTGGTTTGAACCCCGGTCTATATTTATTGATTGCGGGGACACACCGTATTTTTTCCCGTCAACTGTAATTTTTGCGTTTGGCGGAGTGGTTTGTAATTCAATCTCCTGAGTCGTCGTATTCAGCACAGTTGAGCACGCGCTAAGCATAACCGCAGCAGTTGCGGCTGCGCATAAAATATATAGTCTTCTCATTAATCTATTCCGTTGTTAATTAGATTATCGAACAATAACCTCTTAAAGTTTAGTATTGAATCCCGCCCCCATTTACACATCATGTAATAAATTAATCAGAAATATCGGCTTTGAACATAGTGCCTCCACTCCTCTTCAAATTGATTTACCGTAATTCCGATCGCAGCCGCAATGTTTCCGTTAGATTTTATAAGATTTACGTATGAGGTTTTTCCCCAGTTACTAATGATATATTCCGAAATTAGATATCCCACCTCATAGATTTTATTATTGCCCGCGTTAAAATCGGAATTGAGTTCTTCAATAGATGGATAGTTTCCGCTCACAAGATAGCCGATCGATTTCGGATCCCGGAATTCACCCGATTCATAAATCGCAACCGCTTCCCACAGCCATCTCGGATTATTACCAAACCGGTAATTTACCACTAAAGATGCGGCATGGCAGAATTCATGCAGTGCTGTCTGCGCCGCATTTCCGCGGTATAGAATCCTCACCTCGGCGGGACCATAAACATACCCGGTCGAACCGGGATATCTTGTTCCGATATCAGACTGCATATCATTCAGAAAATTAGATTCTTCGCTCCAGATTTTTACAGTTACTCTGTTCATAGAAATCAGATTTAGATCGCCGAGCACTCTTGCATAATTATCCTCAAGCATTTTAATTACCGGACCGGTTATGTTCTGATTCAATCCGTCATAAAGAATAATAGAAAAATGTTCTGAAGAAGAACTTTCGGGATTCGAATTATCTTTAGGATTAACAGACCCGTCGCCGGAACATTTTGCTAAAAACAGAAGCATTGACAGAAGAACTATATTCGTGCGGTTTCTCATAAAAGAATTTCTTTGTGCTAAAGTATCACTCTTTTATTTCTCATATTCAATGTATTTATTTACAGAGCAATCATGCTAAAGGAAAAAAATCTTTTTCTTTATCTCTCTATGAACATCTCCCACCATTCGGTCAGTTCTTTTGCATAACTGCCCCGCATAAGCAGAATATGATTTCCAAGAGGCGCCGTGAGAAGATCGCCGGCTTTTGCGGAGCCGTGCAGTTTTACTTTAACCTGCGTCCTGCATAAATTTTCCGATGAACCGGATTCTATTATCTCCCCGTTCGATACCCAGATCTTTTCCAGATTCTTTCCTCCCAATCTCAGCAACGTTACCTTCCCCTTCGTAAATTCACCCTGAAGGCCAACTCCAAGCCCAGATTCGAAATGTGATCTGAGTTTGTAGCTCTCAACCATTTTTATCGGAACCGTGCAGTGGGCAAGCCAGACCGAATTATTAGCTTCATCCAACTGAGCAGGATTTGCCATCCACACAATTTGCCCGGTCAGATAATTAGCCCATAACATTCCGAGTGTGGAAACAAGATCCCCTTCGCAGCCGGCAATTATCCCTTCATCGTTTAATCTCGAGAGCGCGATGCATCCGGTTGATTTAAGATCGGTCACCAGATCAAAGCAGCGCACAGACACAGCAGTTATCTCATGTTTTTTTATTAATTGCTTCAGAGCAACATACACTTTGACAACATTTTTAATCTCTTTTTTGGAAGGTTCTTTAATTTCTGCCGATCTGGTGGTGATAAAATGATTTTCCTCTTCGATCTGATCTTCTTTGACTTCCGAAATTAGAACTTTAAGCTCTTCAAGATTTATTCTTACTACCGACGGACCCCACACACTTTTGATAGTCTGCGGATTTGGCATGCTCGCTACAAGCCAGTCGGACGGTTCTCCGACCAGTCCGATTTTAGTTTTTTTCATCTGATGAAAAACAGTCTGATGTTTTACGATCTTTTCCAGTTCATCCGGCCAGTCTTTATTGTTCCCTTCGTCCAGGTAAACGATCTTTCCTTTATCACCTTCCTGCTGCAATCGGGCAATTATCTCCAGCGATGCGGGAAGTGAATTGTTGCCCGGGTGGGCAAGAAGAATTACCGTTTCATTTTCGATCTCTTTTTTTCTTTCCGACTGAAGCTTGAGAACTTTTTCTTCGGTTCCTCCTGTCACAATCAAATAGTAAACCGGGAGCGGCTCGCCTATCATCCCATCGTTAAATTGTTCTCCGCCTATCGAATGAAGCGAGGGGATTAACTCGCCGACAATTTCTTCTACCGGAGTATTGGTGATGGAGCTTGAAACGGGGATAAATCCGAATTTGGTATTTGCGTTCATCGTCCACTCCACATTTACATTTCTAATTAAAATTTTTATTCCAACAGACCCATCTCTCTCAACAGCTCTTCCGCCCTCAAAACTTCCTGAAAGGGCACCATTAACTGAAGTCCGCGAACACTCTGCCCCTCATAGGCGAGCGAAGTATTGATTGAGTTCACCGTTCTCTGAAATATGAACGGGTGCAGTCCCTCTTCCTCCAAATTGGATTTTATCATTTCAATCTGAGAAGAATCATCGGCTTCCAGCACAGATGCCATCCCCTCAATAGTTTCATATTCAGAATGCCCCACGCATAAAAATATTCTATCGTCAACCAGCATTCCGCACTTCTCGCAATATGGTTCAGTGCAGATTACGCACACACCATCCGCTTCCTCCGACGGATGTTCCGAACATTTTACACCCTCCGTAAATATCGATCCGCAATTCGGACAGAAATCATCTCCATCTTTAACTTCGACCATACAAAAAGAACAGACGGAATCCTTTTCTCTATTTTCCAATTCAACACCTCCCCTCAAATTAACGAACCTCATAAATGATCTGAATAGCTTTTTTACAAGAACGGGATGAAACCTTTAAATTATTTCCGGATGATCCCAGTTCCGGCTTAATTGATTTAAACATAACAATCGTTTTGATAAGAATGAACAGGTACAATCTGTCTTATATTGAATTTTAAATACACTTGTCCAGACTGCAATTTGCCCCGCATATTTATAATTTTAGTGAGGAAATTTAAAAATGGTCCGGAGCCGAATATGAAATTCTTTGAATTTACTGAATCTAAAAACCACGGTATCTCTATAATGCTGACCGTGGCAGCATGGATGGTCTTCGCCGTTAATATTATCGCGCAATCTGCCGCGGTTTCGAAACCCGCTACCAATATCAGCGACGCGCTAAAATATCCCCGTAATGAAATGTCGATGCCCGGTAAATTTCCGGGGAAAGTAGTGCAGATAAATCACGGCTCTCCGGTAGTTGATAATAAAATTGTATACCAGACCGTTTATGAGATGGTGGAGAGAGGAATGCTCGAACTTACCGGCGCGTCTTCACTTAAAGATGCCTGGAGAATGTTCGTCAACCCAAATGACAGAATAGGCCTGAAAGTAAATCCGGTGGCCGGACCGACACTTTCCACAAGCGTGGAGATTACTCAGGCAATAGTTAAACAATTGGAAGATTCCGGCATTCCGAGAAGTAATATTTTAATATGGGACAGACGCGAAGAACAGCTTGCCGAAGCCGGATTTACAAAAGAAAATTTTCCTGGAATACAAATTATCGGAACCGAGCGGCCGGAGAACGGCTCTATGTACGATCCGGAAGGAAAACTTTACGGCGAAAGGATGATAGATAAAGATTGGTTCTATATGGCCGACTGTGAAGAGAAATACGATTCTGCGACAATTCCATATATGGTTAACGAAGGAAAATATTCATACTTCACCAAAATTGTAACGCAGATGGTCGATAAAATTATTAACGTGCCAATCTTAAAAAATGCCGGCGCAACCGTCACGCTTTCATTGAAAAATCTTTCTTACGGCTCAATAACAAATACCGGGCGGCTTCATAAACAGCTCTGGGCCGAAACATGCGCGGAAGTGTGCGCTTTTCCTCCTCTGCGGGATAAAGTGGTTCTCAATATTGTAGACGGAATCAAGGGATGCTTTAACGGAGGACCCGGCGCTAATCCCCAGTTCTTTACAAACTTCAATACCGTAATGATAGGAACGGATCCGGTTGCGGTCGACCGGATAGGTCATGAGATCATTCTCAAAAAAAGAATTGAAGAAAAAATTCAGAAAGAGGATTCTCCAAGAAGCAGAATATTCCTGGAAATGGCACAAAAACTTAATTTGGGCGTAGCGGACCTTGAAAAAATAAAACTAAATAAGATAGACCTGAAATGAATAAAATAAAGTCACTGATCATAGTATTGCTTTTTTCGGTTCCGGCTTATTCCCAGTCCGAAAAAGAATTTCCGCTATTATCCGATTCCGATATTGAGGGCGGTAAAATTTTGCGCACAAGCTATTACGACGGAACCTCTCTATGGGGATTGATCAACGGCGGCGCGGATATCTATCTCGAATACGGATTCGACAAACTACTTTTTCAGGAATGGGAAATTAAGGGATCAAAATTCCGGGCGGAGATTTATAAAATGTATGACGGAAAAGGAGCCTTCGGAATCTTCTCCGTCTCCCGCTATAAATGCTCTGAACTGGATACGCTTACAAAATTTCTCTGTTCTACACCGTATCAGGTTCAGGCCGCTATCGGAAAATACTATATCTCAATTTCCAACGAATCGGGAGATAAAGTGGGTTCCGGTCTGACATTAAATCTTTTTTCCAAATATCTTTCAAAGATTAACGAAACACCCGTTCTAGTTCCGGATCTGTTCGGGAGAAAATCTTTTGCGCAGTATAAAAATCAGCTCAAGTTTATTAAAGGGAGATTGGGAATACAAAACGGATTTCCGGCATGGATAGAAATGTTCGATCCTTATAATGATTATGAAATCTACCTTCTGCCTTTGGAATCATCCGGAGGATACGCATACATCGCCTTGATAAAATTCATTTCGGGCGAAGAGCT
>Ga0172380_10005675_pt1 | contig 14965 bp, 15 predicted proteins | sample Leawe162metaG_FD_119747 | JGI IMG/M metagenome (GOLD analysis project Ga0172380, IMG submission 119747) | Leachate microbial communities from a municipal landfill in Southern Ontario, Canada - Leachate well 162 metaG | ecosystem: Engineered > Solid waste > Landfill > Unclassified | place...
ATACAGATACACTTAACGATCAAATGAAAGCATCGCAAGGAGCAGTTGGATCTCAGTTGGCAACAGCAATGATGTCTCAAATGAATGCTGCACCATCACAATTGTTATCTCTCTTCCGTTAATTGAGCATTAATTTAATCCCTCCCTTAATCGGGGAGGGATTCTTTTTAGTCTTCTTAAAAATTTTGAGGTAAACAGGATGCAGACAGCAAATTACATGATGAACAAGCAAGTAAATAAGTATTTAGCAAATGATATATTGAATGCGTCTCCAGAACAAGTAATTATGAAAGTGTTTGGTTTTGCAATACAAAGTTGCAATAAGCACGATATATCAAAAACTAATGAAGCGTTACAGGTATTGATTAATGCTCTTAATTTTGATCATCCGGAAGCAAAAGAAATTTCGATCGGCTTTTTTAGAATTTATAGATATTGCCAGGACCAAATGAGAAAACAGAACTTTGAAATTGTACATAAAACTTTATCTGAATTAAAAGAATCTTGGGAAACCGCACTTGCAAAGAGGTAATAAACCATGGCTTACGATTTATTAACAACCGCCGGCATTAATAGCTTTGTAGATGATTACAGAGCCAGTGAAACAAAAAAGCAGGTTGATCCTCTTACTAAAAAGAAAAAAAATACAGACGATTTAAATACCGCTTATACAGAACTGACCAACAAGCTTAACGAACTTAAAACTATTTCTTATTCCATGCAGTTGCATGACACATCTTCCGCTTTTTTACTTAAAAAGGCGTCTTCTTCTGATTCAAAATTTGTAGATATAACTGCTACAAGTGCGGCAGTTTTAAGTTCTCAATCCGTTAGGGTGAATCAACTAGCAAAAAATGATCTTGTGATCTCACAGGATTTAACTTCAACTGCTGCAAATTCAACAATAGTTGCCCCCGGTACACATGATATGGTTTTTACAGCCGGAGATGGAAAAGGTGGTACGTTCACCAGCAAGGTTTCAGTTACTTTCGAGGCCGCTGATTTTGATGCCGGAACGATATCGAACACTAAAGTGATAGCCAAAATTCAAACTGCAATAAACGGCAACAAAGCTACGGTACTTTCAAATTCTGTTACTGGAGCTACTGCCAGTGCCGGTACATTTAATCTAAATTTGAATGGGACAACTACTGCAATAACCTATACTGCCGGTAACTATACAGATGTGATTGATAGTATTGTAACTCAGGTTAACAAGTTGAACGGAATAACTGCTGAAAAGGTTGATGACGGCCTCGGAAATTATAGTCTTAAATTTACTGTTACAGATTCTTCAAAATATCTTACAATTGATGGCGACACCAGCGCATTATTAAGCGAAATGGGAGTCACGGCTAACAATGAGATGGGAGCTTCTGGATTGCTCAGCGCATCTACGTTTTCACCGGATTCAACATTATCACAACTTTCAATTGCGGCTAAGAAATCCGGCGACGGATTTAAATTGTTATCACTTAGTGATACAACAGGTAGTCTATTGAGTTCGGTTGGATTAAATCTTGGTGGAACACGCACATCTTTTGTACAGAATACAAGCGGAAGTGATACACCAGGTTTTGTTTATGCTACCACAGAGTTAAATGCGAAATTCGATTTTAATGGAATTAAAGTCGAAAGAAATTCCAACCAGATTTCGGACTTAATACCCGGCGCGACTATAAATTTGAAATCGCTTATGCAAGCCACTGATACAACTGTTAATCTTGATATAAGCAGCGACTCGGCCAAAATAACTGAAAAAATTCAAGACTTTATAAAAAAGTTTAATGACATTTATATTTATCTAAAAGAAAAAACTAAGTCTACCAAAGATGGAAGGGGATTGCTGATTGGTGATTCTACTGCTGAGAATTTCAAGTATCTTTTTTCATCAATAGCTACCAGTAGTGTTGCCGGTATTAATACAGATGAGGTTAATACTCTCTCAAAGCTTGGACTTAGTTTTGATGTGACTGAGGGTTTAAGTGTTGGCGATTCAAGCAAACTTGAAAAATTAATTAAAGAGAAGCCGGAACAAGTTGAAGCTCTATTCAACTCTACAAGTGGTATTGCAACCACTCTATATACAAAAATTCTCCCTTATGTTAATGCAACCGGATACCTTTATAAAAGGAAAACGAGTTTTGGCGTAGAATCGGAATATCTTGATGATAGGATAAAAGCAGTGCAAGAGCGAATAGATAAAAGTTCTTCAGACTTAAGACTGAGATACATGAAATCGATGTCGCAAATGAATGCTTTAGTTTCAAACCAGTCAATTTTCTTTATGAAATCAATTAACTAGTAATTTATAGATCATGAGTTCAATGAAACTAAGAAGTGAGCAAACTAATAATTCTGTTAGTAAGAGCTCAAAAAAGAATAAATCTAATGAAGAATTAGTTGAAGCAAAGAAGAAGGAACTCAAGACAAAAGCTAATAGAACAGAATACTTATTAGAGTATATACTCGCAAAAATGGAAGTTCTGGAATTCGAAAATTTCGATTCTTTATTTCCGGAATTAGTTAGTAAAATGAAAGAAGCAACCTTATTTAGAGAAGAGCTATTAAAGGAAATTGAGCCATCTGTACTTGTAAAGGTTAGGCCCAAATTATTTAGTGTAGCAAAACAAATTGAAATTAAATACGAAATTCTCGTTGAGAAATTTTCAGCAGAAACAGAACAGCTCCAAAGAGAACTTTCCGCTGTAAACAATCAGAAAAAAATAACTAGCTATCTGCGATAATTTATTTTGAAATTCAATTATTTGTAACAAGTAGCTTAGAGGTATACTTTGAACCAATTGCAACATAAAGTAGCATCGGTTAAACGCCTTCTTTACTTTGTTGGTCGTGATCTGGACAACCTCTCGTTTGAAACTTTCGATTCCGTATTCCCGGCAGCTTTAACTGCAATCAAGCAAGTTAATCAGCTGAAACTTGAGCTAGCGATGGAGTTTGGTGCACAAAGTCAAAAAATATGCGAAAACGAACTATTTTCGAAGGCTAAACAAATTGAATTAAAGTTCGATAATATTGTTGAGGTTTTCTCTGAAGCGGAAAAAAAACTTGAGAGACAACTTTACGGGACTATTAAACAGAAAAAAAACTAACTGCCTACAAAGGTGAAGCAATGCAAGTAAAAGGAATTTCAGGTAATCCGTTGTTTGTTAAGCCAACTCAGAATGCTAAGGCTGAAGCAACACCTAGCTCTCCAAAAGATAGAATTGAGATATCTTCCGAAGCCAGAGATTTAGCCAAACTCGAGTTGAGTACTGAACGTATTGAAGAAATTCGTTCCAAATTAGCGAGCGGTTTTTATGATACCGATGAGGTTTTGCAGAAAGTATCTGAAAAGCTTAGCAAAGAGATTATTAAATAATTACTTATTGAATGCACTTAAACTTAATTGTGCTTTATGAGACAGAACTGCATTCATATTCCATTTTGAGACACACGGCACATCGAAAAAACTTCAAAATAGCTTGTTACGTATGGCATAGACATTGTAATACTAAGAGCCTAATCGAGGGATCTTTTATACATATTGCGGATAGTTGGTCATGGACGGCAGACAAAAAGTTCTAATCGTAGACGATGAAGAATTAGCTCAAGATTTCTTGCGCTTTTTCCTATCAAAGAAATTTGACGTGTACACAGTAGGGAGTGTGAGCACGTTTTATAACATTGTTAACAAAGTTGATTTCGATCTCATCCTGATGGATATCTCTTTGCGCGACTCAAAGGATGGAATTCAATTGACAAAGGAATTGCGCGCCACACCTAAGTATAAAAGCACACCAATCTTTGTGCTTACAGCATTCAATACAACAAGAGAAAGAAACAATGCTCATCAGGCTGGTGCGGATAAATTTTTAACTAAGCCGGTTGATTCTAAGCAGCTTCTTAACATGATAGATGAAGCTCTTAACAAGAAGCCAGCTAATTAAAGCGGTTCTTCGTGAGTTAAGCAGTGTATGGTTCCTAAGCCCCATACCAAATCAACGGCATGAATTCCAACAACTTTTCTTGTTGGGAAAAGATCGCTTAGTATATTTAATGCAATTCTATCATTCAGATCGTTGAACGTTGGAACCAGTACGGAAGAATTGCTGATGTAGAAGTTGGCATAACTCGCAGGCAATCTTAAGTCTTCAAAATTTATTGGTGAAGGCATTGGTAATTCAATTACATTTAGCTTAGAACCATTAGCAATAGTTTCTCCTTGTAATCGTTCAAAATTTTCCTCAAGGAGCAAATAGTTCTCATCTTTAGAATTTTTCTCGCGGCATAAAACTACAGTATCGTAATTTACGAAGCGGCATAAATCATCAACATGTCCGTGAGTATCATCGCCGGCAATTCCTTTACCAAGCCAGATAACTTTTTTTATTCCTAGATAATCGGCAAAGGCTTTTTCATAATCTTTCTTTGTAAAGCCGGGATTTCTAACTTGAATTTTCTGGTCCATCAAACATTCTTCGGTAGTTAAAAGAGTCCCGCCGCCATTATAATCAATAGCGCCTCCTTCTAAAACAATTTCCTTTCCAGATAGTTTAGCATCTACTAGCTCTACATCTAAAACTTTGGAAAGTGTTTTTGGAATGTTTTTGTCCTTCTTCCAATTGGAATACTTAGCCCAGCCATTAAACTTGAATTTGATTGCTACGGTTTTATCATCATGTTTAACAAAAGCCGGAGATGAATCGCGCATCCAACCCCGGTCTGTCTGAGAAATGATGAACTCAATATTCGCAGTATCTACGTGGGCTCTTTCTAAATATTTTCTAATCTTTGGAATTACAGCTTCGCTCTGAACGAAGAGGCGAACAATTTCTCCATCGCAAATGTTTTTAATAATCTCTACATAAACCCAAGGTATTGGTTCAAATTTTTCCGGCCAATCTTCTTTTTGATGTGGCCAGCAAATAATTGTAGATTTATGTTCTTCCCACTCGGCTGGTAATCTGTAATTCATAATTAATCCAAGAATCTTTTTGTTATTTCACTGTAAGCGTCAATTCTTCTATCTCTTAAGAATGGCCAGTTGCGTCGGATTGTTTCCAAATGTTTAAGATCAACTTCTGCCATAAGAATTTCTTCTTTGTCTGACGAAGCTTCTGCTATAACTACTCCTTGCGGGTCGCAAATGAATGAATTTCCCCAAAACTCAATGCCAGCTTGGTCTTTAACCGGCTGCTCAAAACCAATTCTGTTTACTGAACAAACATAAACTCCATTTGCAATTGCATGAGATCTCTGAATTGTAATCCACGAATCGCGCTGAGCTTTACCATAGCGTTCTTTTTCAGCCGGATGCCAACCTATTGCAGTTGGATAAAACAACGCCGCAGCTCCTTGTAGTGCAGTTAAACGCGCTCCTTCCGGATACCACTGATCCCAGCAGATTAGAGAACCAATTTTTCCATACTTAGTTTCAAACGCTCTGAAACCTAAATCTCCCGGAGTGAAATAATATTTTTCGTAGTAAGCAGGGTCGTCCGGAATGTGCATCTTACGATAAATGCCTAGAATGGCTCCATCGGCATCAATTATAACAACACTATTGTGGTAAACTCCAGCAGCACGCTTTTCGAAAATCGGAACGATGATTGCAACCTTATTTTCTTTGGCTGCTTTCTGAAACGCTTTAGTTGAAGGTCCCGGGATAGTTTCAGCCAAATCAAAAAGGGAAGAATCTTCTTTCTGACAAAAATATTGCGAACGGTAAAGTTCCGGTAAGCAAATTACTTGTGCACCATTTTTAGCAGCTTTTTTTACCCAGGTTAATGCTTTCTTTTCATTCTCTTCTGCCTTTGCAGAAAATGATAACTGCAACCCCGCTATTATGAATTTGTTCTTCATGTTGAAATTCTTTTGTTGGAAATTCGTTTATTCTTTTGTCAAAAATAAAGAATAGGGGGAAATAATTTGTAATAAAAGTTTATATGGGAGAATTAGTTTACGCGAAATAACCTTTTATGTGTTCAATCAGCTTATCGATGTTTTCATTTTCATCTTGACTAAGTCTATCGCGGAATGGTTCTACAAGGTTCATAAGCCAGCGGATGTTTAATTCCTTTGTAGCTTGTTTTATTTGGCTTTTATACTTGGTTTCGTCACTTAGGGCAATCTCAGAAAACTTGGCGGCAGCTTTTAGATTAATTAGGTAATCGACATTTTTCTGATTGCTGATCTTGACAAGATTAGATATTGCTTCATTGTTTTTTGTGCAGAGTTCAAAAGCAACATTGGCCGCTTGCATCATCAGTTCATCATGTTTCAAATACTTCAAATCGTTGTCGGTAGCCAAGGCTAATAAGACTTTAATGCCTTCATCCACGGTGATTTTGTATTTGGAAACTTTTTCGATAGTCTTAATCATACAGTTTGTTACTGCTCGTGAAACGCCGGAACGCGCATTCTTTATTGTATCCGGAGAGTATGTGATATCTTTCGATACTTTTATTAGTTCAGAATAATTTCCTTCAGTAATTAACTTTTCAAGATTCGCATGTGTCTTATTAACTCCCTTTTTTAAATCAATACTACTTGCATAGTCCGCTAATTCATCAAGATACTTATTGTTAACTTTAGCTAATATCTCTTGGATTTTTTTATCATTATTCTGAATGACGAAGCCGTTGAGATTGAGAATTTCTACTACAAGTTCAAACTGAGAAAGCTTAGATACCGTAATGACAGAATTGAAATCTTTCTTGTTTAGATCCAACTCAAGCGGGCTAGCATCAATCTCGCGTATTAGATATTGAAATTGCTCGAGCATATACTCAAAACGAGAGCGGTCGTTTTCGAGCACAAGAACTTTTATTTTGTGTTTGAATAAACTCATTGTTGTTTTGTTCGCCTTTATGTCTAATTATCGGTTAAAACTGTCAAAAATTTAGCTAATTCTCAAAATCAATGAATTTTAATTTAAAACTAAAGTCAATGCAGTTTTATAAGCTAATTTTGTAATTGCTTGGAACAACTCCGGATTCAATGTTTCCGGCTTATCGCTAAGCATATGCAAATGCTTGTAACTGTTTTTCGTTACAAAGTAGAGTGTCTTAATACCTTTTTGGTAAAAAGGCTCTGCATCGGCTCCGCCGCCACTCCAAGTTGCTGGTATTACAAGTCGATCATTTTCCGAATCAATTTTCTTAGCCATGGCCCAAAGTTCCGGCGCACTTTTACCACCTCCTATTTGGATGCTATCTCCATAACCCACACAATCCATATTAAACATGGCTTTCACTTTTTCCAGCGGGATTGGCAAATGATTTGCAAAATGTGTGGCTCCGTTGAGTCCTTGTTCTTCGCTAGCAAAGAATGCAAAAATTATTGAGCGCTTTGGTTTTATATTGTTTGCGACCATTGTGCGGGCAATTTCCAGCAAAGCAGCAGAGCCGGATGCATTATCGTTAGCCCCGGGAAAATAAATCTTACCCGCTTGTTCGCCAACATGATCGAGGTGAGCGCCGAGAATTAGATACTCATTTTTCAGTTCAGGATCTATTCCCTCTAACATGCCTACAATGTTAAAAACCTCTTTTTCCTTTTCGTACTTTGTATGAATTTCGATATCAACTTTGTGAAGTAAGGAAATAGAATTTGGTGTTTTATCGGCATCAATTTGTGTTTGTAGTTCTTTTAAAGTCTTTCCGCTTCCATCAAATAGCTCGTCCGCCAACCGTAGATCAATATGAATTTCCGGGAAGTTTTGCATCTGTACACCTTCACCATGAATTACACTTCCAATTGGTTTTTGAGGTTCGGCATCGTTGGGCAAGGAGACGAATAGAATTCCAATAGCACCATGTTTAGCTGCAACAATTGCTTTCTCACGCGGATTTCCATTTGTAAATCCTTTTCCATTCAAGTTCCATTTGGGGTTATACTTGAAAACGATTGCGACTTTTCCTTTTACATCAATGTTTGCATAATCGTCATATCCTAGTTCGGGCTGAGATAAGCCATAACCGCAGAATGCTGTGTTAGCAATTAATTGTCCGGAACCGGTAAATCCTCTATAAACGTAATCGGGGCCAAGCTTATACTCTGTTCTGGTTCCACTTTTAATTATTGCAAAATGCTCGGGAGCTAAGATTTCGTTGTATTCCACTTTTAGTTTCTGGTAATACTCCGAATCACCGGCTGGTTTTAACTTGAGCTTGGTCATCTCTCCGGAAATAAAATTTGCTGCTTTTGTATAACCAGAATGTCCGGGAAGTCTACCGGCAAATTCTTTACTCGACAGCAATTCAACAGTTTGCAGCAATTCTTTTTTATCTATTTGAGCAATACTGAAAGAACAAAGGGCAAAAAAAAGTATGAGTACTCGTGATGATTTCATATAAAAACTCCCAAAGAAATGGTGAAGATTAATTTCAATTCAATAATTATCATCATTAATATTACTTTATTCAGAGCTAATATCAAGAATAGATTCTTCATATAAATTAAGAAAGAATTTCTTGACTAATAAGCCTTCAGTTTATAAGTTTAAATAGAAGTTAAAGGTTCCGTATTAAAAATCCGGGGGAATCAAAAACTTTCCGAAAATTTTTCTCCATCTGAAATGTGGAAGATATCTCATTAAGCGCAAAATTTTCCTTTGTTCTATTAATTTATTAAACAAAAGGAGTTATTATGAAAATCGCTCGGATCAATCCACTTCAAGGAAACAGTAACAGTAAAACTGCTGCTTTTTTCGACTTTCAAACTGATGACGGAATCTTAATTAAGGGGTTCCGAATTGTTAGCGGTGCTAACGGATTATTTATTGCTTCTCCTAGTGAAAAGGGGAAGGATGGAAAGTACTACGATTCAATTGTTCTTCCTAAAGAGATGAAGGATGAATTACAGAAAATGGCTATTACAGAGTTCAACGTGCAGAACTAACCACTAGTTTGGTAGAAGGAAAGCTAAAACTGAGAGCTTTCCTTCATTAATAACAATTGTCTAAAACTGACATTGCACCTTTATAGCCAAACTGAATTTGAAGAGAACACCCGCCAGCCCTCCTAGTTTTTAATAACAACAAGAGCTTTCTTTCGCTATTCACTTAGATAAAGATGAAGTGATATAAACTAAAAATTTTTTTATACGATGATAATTTGTAAACCCTTGCCCATAAAGTAACATAAAGGACTGATTTATGAAATACAAAGTAACGCCAACAAATAAGGTCCGTGAGATGCGGGACGACGACTTTATCGTTTCAAAAACGGATTTAAAGGGAAGAATAGCATACGCAAATAGAATCTTTATGGAATTTGCCCAAATGACCGAGGAAGAATTACTGGGCCAACCGCATAATATTATACGGCATCCGGATATGCCAAGGGCAGTTTTTAAATTGCTTTGGGACACGCTGGGCAGCGGTAAAGAAATATTTGCATATGTAAAGAATATGGCTAAAGATGGTTCGGCCTATTGGGTAATAGCTAATGTTTCCCCGGTAAGAAATGAAAGGGATGAGATTGTGGGTTACTATTCCGTAAGAAGGAAGCCTTCCAAGTCAGCTCTTGAAAAAATTATTCCATTGTATAGAACAATGCTTGAAGAAGAAAAACGTAACGAAACAAAAAACCAAATAGAAGCATCAACCAAAATTTTGCAAAGTATGTTACAAGAAAAAGGAATGAGTTATGAAGAATTTGTTCTCAGCATTTAATAAGCTGCCATTCAGCAAAAAGCTAAGCGCTGCAATTTATTTAATATTGTTTAGTGCCGCATGTTTTGCTTTAGTTGTCATATTACGGTTATTAGCTATAGACGAATTATCCAGCATGTCTGAAAAGACTACCGCTGAAACTCAACTCTTGGGTCACAGTATGATTATGAATTCTATTTACCTAATAGTTATCTCAATTATTGTATTAATAGTTCTCGGCTTTATAATCAGAGGTTACTTTGTTCGGTATATCCATTCATTCTCAACTAATATGAAGCGTGTTATAGATAAAACATCACATGGAATTTTTACAGAGCGGATAACAAACATAAAATACAACGATGACTTTGGATTACTATCATGGAATTTTAATGAAATGATTGATCAGCTAGAGGCATTCCTTAAAGAAATCAGCACATCGATAGAATACGCTGCGGAGAAGAAATATTTTCGTAAACCAATTTCTGTTGGCTCAAAAGGAATGTTTGTAAAAGGAATAGCAAATGTAAAAACATCAATCGAACTGCAAGAAAAATCTATAACTATGATTGAAGAGCAACATGCTTATCTTTCAAGAAGTATAGAAAGCATTCTGAAAGAGATGGATAAATTTTCAGAAGGAGATTTAACGGTACAAGTAATGCCGGAAAGAAAAGATGATGAAATAGGAAAGCTATTCTTAGGATTCAATAAAGTTGTGCAAAACATGAATCACATTTTGAATTCTGTTACAGAAGCTGTCCACGCTACTGCAAGCGCAAGCAACGAAATTTCTTCCAGTGCTGAGCAAATGGCTGCTGGTACTCAAGAGCAGAGTTCTCAATCAACAGAAATTGCAAAGTCTGTTGAAGAAATGACAAAGACAATTTTTGAAACAACTCAAATTTCCTCAAAAGCTGCACAAGCTTCAAAACAATCCGGCGACATTGCTAAAGAAGGTGGAAAAGATGTAGAGCAAACAATTGATGGCATGAACAGAATTGCCGATGTTGTTAACAAGTCTGCAATTACAGTTCAAGCACTTGGTAAGAGCAGCGACCAAATAGGAGAGATTGTTCAAGTAATTAATGACATTGCCGATCAAACAAATCTTTTAGCATTAAATGCCGCAATTGAAGCAGCACGCGCCGGTGAACAAGGCAGAGGTTTTGCAGTAGTTGCTGACGAAGTTAGAAAACTTGCTGAAAGAACAAGTAAGGCTACCAAAGAAATTGCAACAATGATAAAACAAATTCAAAAAGATACTATTGATGCAGTTGTATCAATGAAAGCGGGTACACAAGAAGTTGAAAGAGGGAAAGCTTTGGCTGATAAAGCCGGCGATTCTCTTAAAAAAATTATTACATATGCTGGCGATGTTGTGGATATGGTTAACAAAGTTGCAACTTCAAGTGAACATCAATCACTCACGGCCGACCAGATAAGTAAAAACATTGATGGTATTACAACTGTTACTCATGAAAGCGCACAAGGCGTTCAGCAGATTGCAGTTGCTGCTGAAGATTTGAATAGGTTAACAAATAATCTTCAAGAACTGGTTGCAAGATTCAAAATTATGAACGATGGAAATTCTTTGATGCGTCACAATATGCTAGCTGCAAGAAATTAGCAGTAATTAACTTTAGTAAATCTAAAGCCTCAAGAAGAATCTTGAGGCTTTTTGATTTTCACAATCTCATCTTATTTCTTCTCCATTTGCTTCGCGTTCAAAAGTCCATAAATATAATTCTTCCACTTTCTTTCTTGCCCAAGGTGTCTTTCTTAGAAATTTTAGACTGGATTGAATGCTAGGATTTTCGAGAAAGCAATTTATTCTTACGTGGTAAAATAGCTCATCCCAGTTGTAACGTTCTAACAAATACTCAAGAATCATTACTAGGGTCTTGCCATGTAGCGGATTGTTGGCTTGTAGCATCGTTGTCATAATTAATGTAAATGATTTATCCGCAATTTAATCACAACGATGCAATTAAAAAACCCATGTTGCTAGGAAAGCAGCATGGGTTCATAATTGATACTTCTAAATGATTACTTCAACAACAACATTTTTCTTGTCAATACAAAATCTTGAGATGTTAATCTATAGTAATAAACGCCACTGGCTAATTTACTTCCATCGAATTTTACATCGTAAGTGCCCGGAGTTTTTGTTTCGTTTACAAGAGTTGCAATTTCACCGCCAAGTAAATCGTAAACAGAAATTTTAACTGTACCCGCTTTAGGAATAGAATATTCAATTCTTGTTTCCGGGTTAAACGGATTTGGATAATTCTGCCTGAGAGAAAATTCTGTAGGAATCTTTTCATCCGCAAGGTTTGTTGGCGTAACGAATGTAGTTGAACTAGACCATTCACTCCATTTCAGATTATGATCTCGGTACTTAACTCGATAGTAATATGTTTTTCCATTTGCAACGGATGTTCTTTTGAATGACAATTTTGTAAGATCTAATCCCTTGTTCAAATCGACCGGAATTAGATTTGAATCGACTTTATAGATGTTCTTCCAATTCACCGTAGTATCAATAGAAGTTTTATTGAAGCCGGAATCCTCGGAAATTTGAATGCGAACAGACATAAGTGAATCGCCGCTAATTTGTGAGCTGTTGAAAATAATTTTACTATCGCTTATAGTAGGCGCACTTGCTGTAGGTTTTGCTGGTGCCGGTTGATTTACTTTAACATACCATCTATCAAGCATCTCGTTGTTGCGGGCTTTGCTTGTATTGCCTAAGCTGTACATGCTCGATTCAAACGTTTTGTTCGCAACATCAATTTCAATTACTTGATAAAAGAAATTATCGAAAGTGATGTGAATGTTTGGAAAATCTTGATTCTTATAAGAGCCCCATCTATCAATTGCACCGCCACCGCCGCCGCCACAAACCATGCGGAAATCGGTTCTCGGGGTTGTGCTTTCAGAAACAACTGTACCGCGCTCAAATCCGTGTGTATGACCGTAAGAATATTGAATCACCTTCGAATATTTTTTCAGTATTGGAAATACTTGATTAGTTACATATGCCGGTCTGGTATCTTCGGTTATTCCTTCTCCCCAAAGTTCAGTTATAGAAAAGTGATGACCTATTAGAAATACAAAATCAATTTTAGGGTTAATCTCTGCAGCGGCTAATGTGCTTTCCAACCAAAGATTTTGCAAAGTTAATGCAGCACCGGAAAGATTTGTATTCAATCCTATAAACATTGTGTTTGCAATTGTTGATGCCCAGAACCTCTCTGCAAATGCATTTGGTGGAGCATAGCCGGAGATACTTTCATACTGCATATACTTATAATAATTTTGGCTTTCTCCTTCATGATTTCCCGTTACAGTTAAAAATGGAATGTTGGGAGATATTGGTGACATTGGCGCAAAGTATTGTTCTGTCCATTGAGTAATTGTATTTCCGGTAACTACTAGATCGCCTGAGTGCAGAGCTAAATTGATATGGTTGTGAATATCATTTCCGTATAACTGCTGCATTTTTTTCTTTGCTTCTCTAATTAGTTTTGATGACCATGTTGTGTCCGGATTGTGAGTATCGCTCAAAAGTAAAAATCTAATTTTCCCGCTGTAAGAAGCATCCGGCTGAGTTTTGAAATTGTAAATAGTAGAAGTTCCGCTTCCGCTAACAATTTTATAAAAATATTCTTTGTTCTGCAGCAATCCGGTTAACTGAACCGTATGCCATCTGTAATCGCTCGCTACAATTTCGCTTGTACCCAATGCCGATTGGCCTAATGATGATGTTGTTCCATATTCTACTTTTGTTTGAGTTGCGGTTGTATCGTGCCAGCAAATGTAAATTGATGTTGGCGATGGATTTTGCAGATAAGGAACGAGCAATAAATATCTTGATTTAACCGCATTAAGCTGGTGACCGTATCCGCCAAGTGATGTAATGGCTGAAGCACTTAATGCAGAATTCCAGATTGAAATTTCCGAGCAATCAATTTCTGAATCTTCACCATCTTCGTCAGCAAAAAGAAGAAGCATTTTATCAAGAGCAAATCTTCCATCTAGTGCTTGAACAGTTGCTTCTTGTAGAAGCTGTCCATCCAAATAATATCTATAATATGTTCCGTTTTTAACTGAAACAACAAGCCTGTACCACTCGTTTGCTTTTACAACATAAGATGAATAACCTGTAGCAGCAACACCAATATTTCCGGTTGTATTGATGAAACAATCTCCATCATTTGCATTTGTTGGACTGGTCTGAAAGAAAGAATACCATTTCCCTAGCTGAGGTATTCTAAAATCTATGCTCAAAGTATATTCGTTTACAAATAAGCCGGAATTTGGAGCAATGCCATGTTCCATTTTTAAATAACTGCCTACGCCAATCTTAATTGCGTTATCACCGGTTTTTGGTCCATCTATTATGCTGTACGTTCCTTGAGATGTTAGGCTTTTTCCTAAATCAGCTTTTAGCATATCTGCTTTATCGTCAAGCTTCCACCAACCGGCACGTGTAGGAACTTGAGCTATACTTATAGTAAGCACTGAATAGATTATTAATAAGAATATTGAGCGAAGAAAAAGGTTCTTCATAAACCACCTTAATTAATTATAAAAAATTATGAATCTATTGGTATATATGATGAATTTCTTGCGAACAAAATAGAAGTGCTGAAGAGTAGCGGCAATAGCGCAAATGTGGTATTTAAGATATTAGACTAAACTGATGTAAAAAAGTCCCCTTCCAAAACAAATGGAAGAGGACTTTTCTAGTAACAACAACCAAATTCTTATTTTAAGAGGAGCAGTTTTTTTGTAGCAGAAAAATCTCCGCTAACCATTTTATAGATATAAACGCCGGATGCCAAACGACTTGCATCGAACGATACTTTGTAATTGCCGGCTTCCTTAAATCCGTTCTCAATTATCCCAACTTCTTTGCCAAGTATATCGTACAATTTTATTGTTACAATACCGGATTTTGGTAAAGAGTAGTTAATCTTTGTTGTTGGATTGAATGGGTTAGGATAATTTTGCGAAAGAGCAAAACTAACCGGTATTGCATCTTCCCAATTATCTTCAATTCCAACCGGATTTTTAATTGCCACGTTTTTAACATTTTGGTAAAGCTCTGTAATTTCATCCACTGTTAATGCTTTGCTGAATACGTGAATATTATCGAGGTTACCCTTATAGTAAACTGGTCCAACTAGAGCATTTCTTCCAAGCATTAAAACTTGTCCCGGTTTTACATTTCCGGTAATAGGATGTGAGTCTTTAAGAACTCCATTCAAGTAAATTTTTGCAGCGGTTCCATCATAAACA
>Ga0172380_10005676_pt1 | contig 14960 bp, 14 predicted proteins | sample Leawe162metaG_FD_119747 | JGI IMG/M metagenome (GOLD analysis project Ga0172380, IMG submission 119747) | Leachate microbial communities from a municipal landfill in Southern Ontario, Canada - Leachate well 162 metaG | ecosystem: Engineered > Solid waste > Landfill > Unclassified | place...
ACCATCTTTTCGTTATTAGTTACCTGTTGTGGATTAATCTCTTCGATTGGAACGGGCTTCTCCATTGAAGGAGTTTCTTTTGGGGATTCTTTTAGGGCTACTTTTGGAGTTTGTTTTAGGGCTACTTTTGAGGCTTCATTTGGAGTTTGGTTTACTGCTTCCTGAGATGCTTTGTCTATTTCAATGGAAGTAAAATAGATTAATAAAGCTACAATAGAGATAACAGCAACTATGCCCGCAATTATATAAATCGATTTATTTGGAGATTTGGAATCTGATGATTGTTTATATTTTGTATTAAATTTTCGATCAATCTTCATAAAATAATTTCCGCGATATATTAATTCAATTTACCTGTAATTTTTAAAATATCAAATTTACCATTAGAAAGATTTACTGCACGAAATAAAAGCGATATCTCATCCATAAATGCATTATATTCTTATATAAAAATTAAAGTTTCTCCGAGTTTATTTCCTAAAAAGAGCAGTTTACGGAAATAGAACCTATGGGCTAAATGAGAAATCATCAAGCCTCCCGAATCCCCATAAAGGATGAATTGGAAAGGAGAGGTAAATGATAAAGAATGATATAAAATACAGCGATATAAAAACCACTGCGCTTTTTAGTGCCTTATGGACTGCCATAGAATTAAGCATTGGCACCGTTCTGCATGCTTCCAAAATTCCTTTTAGAGGAACTATACTCACAATTATTGCAATTATTTTAATTACAGTATCAAGATCATTTGTGAATTATAAAGGTTCGATTATAGCGATCAGTTCTGTTACGGCAACATTAAAATTAATTACACTACCCGGCTTTAACATAACTCCATTCTTTGCGATTTTTGTTGAAGGATTGATAGGTGAAATTATATTTTCTCTTTTCTCTTATTCGCGTTTAACTTCTTTAATTAACGGTTCTCTAACTCTCCTTTATACTTTAATTCACAGCTTGATTATGCAAGGTGTTTTTTTCGGATTTGGCATTTATAAAGTTTATCTCGGTATTATTAATAAGATTGGTAAAGAGATGAATTATAACGGCGAGATTTCTTATCTGATTGTTTCACTAATTATTCTTGCTTATCTGCTTCTCGGTGCATTTGCCGGCTGGTTTGGTTGGAAGACCGCGAAGCGCACTAAAGAAATTTTACAAGAAAATCCGTTATGATAAATAGATATTTTATAATTGTAATTTTCATAACTGCATTTATTATCCCTCGGGAATATTCGATTTATTTTTTCCCGTTTGCAATTCTCTATTTTTATTTTCTTGATAAAAAACTTCTTGGGTTTTTATTTAAGCGCTCTTTTCTTTTGATTGTTTTAATCCTTCTTCTACTTCAACCTTTATTTACAGGGGAAAAAGATATTTTATTTGCCGGTATTAAATTATCATCAGAAGGATTTTATAATGGAATTTTTATGATGTTTAGAGCCGCTGTCGTTATCCCTTCCATTAGTTATCTATCAAGATCAATAGAAATAAAAAAGATGCAAAAATTATTTAGCAGGATTGGAATTAAAAATTATGATGAAGTGTTCATTCATTCACAACAAATATTCCCGATTCTAAAAGAGAAGACAAAAGAATATTTCACCCTTCACAGAAAGAAAATTATTAACCCGATTGAATTTTGTGCGCAGTTCGTAGCCATATTAATAAGGACTACTCAAAGTCATTTAATAAATTCAAAAGAAGATGAAGCATTATGATAATGGACTTTGGTAAAAGTCTCACCCGGTGCAACATATTAACTTGATTTGCTTAGGATATACCCATAATTTTTGAGGTTGTTCATATTAAAAAATAACTCTTCTTTGTAAAATGACAATCCTTCAGGATTAATAATCTCCGCATTCACATTCTTTAATAATTGATGGAAAGATTTGGTGGACGTTCCACCACCTTCATTCAAGAATTTTTCAATATCATCAATTAATACTTTCTTATAAACGCCGGCTAATGGCTGATTGTAACCAGCCGCATTACAAAATCTAATTAACTTATCACTTTTATATTCAGTAATAAACTCGATCATTTCCTTTGTCATCAAAGGCAGATCGCAGGAAATTACAAAATTCTCTTCAGTCAATGAATTAGTTAGACCTGAATGAATGCCGCCTATCGGACCAAGTTCTTTAAGAATATCCTTGAATACCAATGCATTGAGAGATGTATATTCGACGGGAGTATTTGTAATAATAATAACATTAGAAAAAATAGATTTCATCAGCGATAATGTTCGCTCAATAATTGTCTCATTTCCAATTTTTAGGAAACATTTATTTACGCCCATTCGGGAGCTTTTTCCGCCTGCTAAAATTATCCCGGTTATATCAGAATACATAAGTCTTTACCCTATTCACACTAATTATCTTAAGACAATTTACTTAATTCATCGGGGGAGAAGAACTGCATTGCCTGAGGAAATAGTATATTTTCTTCTCTAAATATATGCAGTTTCATCGTTTCAATAATTGCTATTCCTTGATCGAATGCGGCTTGATACGTAATTTCTCTTGATCTCTGATCAGGAAGTCTCGAACCTAATCCGAGAAAATTAAAAACTATTGCCGCCGCCTGAGCAACTTTTATATGCTCATCTTCCATTAAATTAATTCCGGTAATGGAAGAATCCGCTGAATTATGCTCACCGCTTTCGATTAATTTATTATGAAGAAGCGGGAATAATTTCTTCTCCTCTTTTTGATTATGCAGTGGTACTTTTTCATCGAAGAAACTAAAGAATTGTTTCAATCCTTCATCGATTTCTTTGGTGAAGCTCCAATTATTTTTACGCCAGTTTAGAATAGCTTCTTCAAATTTATTTAAAACATCCGTGAATGCCTTATGCTCATCCACTAATTTTTGGAGGAACGGATCCATTTCTTCGTAAGCCACAGGAGTAATGTTAAGCGGGCTATAAGCATCCGGCGGATCCATTGGTGATAATTCATCATCACTATCCTTAAATGCTTCCTTTATTATTGGATCAGATTTTTTTAATGCTTTTTGTTCTTCTCTATTAATTTCCATTTTGATTCTTCATTTTGTTAATAGCTAATTGCATCCATGCGAAGCAAACGATGGATAGTAAAAATATAAATACCCAACTGCTTGTCCATAAACCGGTTAATTCCAATAAGTAACCGAATATAATTGGACCGAAGAAACCACCAAGTCCGCCCAATACCCCAACAGCACCTCCCACAACACCAACAGTATTAGGGAAATACATTGGAATAAATTTATAAACAGCTCCCATTCCGAGACCCCACGCCAATCCTATCAGGAGCACAAAAAAAGCGTAGATATTAATATTCGCTTGGAAATTAATTTTAGTTATACCTTTTGCGATTAATTGATTCTTTTTAACTTCATCGCCAACCTTTATAATAGGAACCTGCCAAGCTACCCTTTGTGGTAATACAATAAAAGATGAATCATTAAATTCAATATTATCGGCTAAAGGGATCATAGAATATTTCACATTGTTAATAACTACTGCGCTATCAGAGACGGATATTACTGTACCATGATTTTTTGCAATAATTCCTTTACCGGGTGAGGACAATTCCATTTTGGGGAATACTAATAAGAAAGAAATCAAGATAGATGAAATGAACACTGATAAAAGTACTTTACGCGGTCCAAATTTATCTGCTAACCATCCACCTACGGTACGGACGATACTCGCAGGCAAACTAAATAAACTAGCAAGCATACCTGCTTGAATAAACGGCATGTAATAAACATTAAGATAATACGGAATCAGCCATTGTGAAAAAGCAACGAAACATCCAAAGACGAGAAAATAATAAAGACCAAAACGCCATACTCTTATATTTTTTAATGGCTCTAAAAGCCCGGCTGATTTTTTCCCATCCCGAACAGGTTTTTTATTTTCTGTAAAGAAATAGAAAACTATACCCATTGCTAATAATATCACAGAATATATAATCGGGAGAGTTCGCCAGAGATCGAGGTTTTTTCCATTGTCAGTCAAGTTTAGCAATACGGTGGGAGCAATTAATGTAGTTAAAGCAGCACCAAGATTACCGATTCCAAAAATTCCTAATGCGGTGCCTTGCCATTTTGCAGGATACCAAACTGAAGTATAAGCAACACCAGAAGCAAAACTTGCCCCCGTTAATCCGAATCCGAAACTGCATAAAAGAAATAATGTATATGAATTTACAAATGCAAGAAGGAACATCGGGACAGCAGAAATTAGCATAACAAGACTAAAGATAATTCGCCCGCCATAGCGATCGGTTAATATTCCAACAGGCAATCGGAAGATAGCACCCGTTAAAACCGGGACACCAAGAAGCCAGCCGATTTCCACAGGAGTCCAATCAAATACATGATTTTCGACTAAAAAAGAAACCAACGTTCCATTAAGCATCCATGCTGAAAAGCAGATTGTGAATGCAAGAGTATTGAAGAAAAGTATCCGATGAGCTTTACGGTTTAGAACTTCTTCCATATATATTATCCGTCAATTATTAATTGGCTTATGAATCGTCCATTTAGTTTTTGGATCTCTGATTTTTTTTCTATCCCAATTCCAAATTACTTTCTGATATGGGCGCCATAAATAGCTTAATGGGAAAACAAGAAAGTGCACTAATCTTGTAAATGGTATAATCATAATGATTAAAAAAGCGAATATGATATGCAGTTGAATAACTAATGGCAGAATAAAAACAGCATCCACTTGTGGCTCTAATATGAAAAGGGAGCGGAGATATGGAGTTAAAACAATTGAAAACCAAGAGGATCCCCATCTATATCCATAAGCTACCCATAAACCTAAAAAAACTTGCGTGAGGAGTAGGACTTCAAGTATAATATCCATGTAATTAGTTACTTTGCGAACACGTGGATTTTTTAATCTTCTATAAAATAAATTGGCAAGTCCTACTAATGTCATTATGCCAAACACAAAAGCTGTGATTTCCAATATTACCAAACGAATTGGTACTTGATTCCATAAAAGGACAGAACCGGGGAATGTAAATGCAGTTAAGTGTCCGAAGAAAAGAAACACAATTCCCCAGTGAAAAGGAAGTGAGCCCCAGTATAATTTCCGTGTCTCAAAAAATTGTGAGGATAGGGAAGAGTATGTAAATTTTCTTGACTTGTACCTATAAATAGAGCCAATTAAAAAAACAATTAGTGCCACATAAGGCAAGCCAATAAAGAAGAAATTATTTAATAAAGCCATAGTGTTCTCCTACTCAGGTACTTCCATTTCATTTGCGAATTTGGTTTTAAACTGACTTTCATCAATTATCCCTTTTTGATGATCGTCAAAATCTTTTTCCAGAACTATTAGTAGTGCATTAAGTAGTGATTTATAAATAGTTCCGTAATTTTTTTCTTGTTGAATTATTGTACGGTGATGTTTCTCGTAAATCTTATTCTTTTTTTCAATGTTACATCCTTCAAATTCAGCGATGATTTTTTTAAGTGCCGGCTTTACGATGAAATAAATTAGATCGTCCTTAAAATCATCGTCTTTTAATTTACCCAGTAGCCGTAATATGTTTGGTAGATGATCTGCCAATTCTGTTTCGCAATCATTTCCTGCATTCTTATGTTCTTTGCTTAGATGTACTAATAATTCGCCTCTTTTATAATCATCGCCAAACAATACATATCCCACATCGAGAGTAGTTATCGCCTGCACATCAAAAGTGCGAGTATAAATTTCTTCCCATTTACGGATATCGGATGACTTAGCAAATTCTGCGAACTCGGTCATTGAAGCGACTGCATCCGGGTAATTTGTATTTATAAATTCTCGAGTGTCATTTACCCTTATGAGCAGTTCCTTATTCGGATAATTGAATAAGTCAGCAAATAAATCATAAAGATTTTGAGTAATGGGTGTTCCCATAAATTATAATCCTCTAACCGGCTTTTCTTTAAACCCAAATCCTGCTGAACCCTTTAAGTCCCCAGTGTTTTCAAGCATATCCAACGCCTGTTCCCTATGTGCAGGAGGGATATTAAAGCGGTCATCGAATTTTGCAAGTGAAGTCATATTATAAATATCATCTGCCAATTCCGGTGTTAGATTAACGTCCTTTAATACTTTCTCGGCAAAGTCTTTTTCAATATCACCCACGGTAACCTGCCTTCTATGAAGACGGACGGCTAATTGTTTTTTTAATACTTCTTTAATTATTCCTTCACTGCCGTTGCCGAATAAATTTGCCATATATTTAAGCGGGAATCTTGCTTGATCGATAGTACCCCAAATCGAATCAGTAGATGTATCGTATAAAGTATTCCTATCCCAGAATTTTGCAATAGGATCAAGTTTGCCGGCTTGCTCACCATTATCTGCATCACTAAGTGAAGCCATAACGGGCAAGAGTGGTGGAACGTAAAAGAGCATAGGCAATGTGCGGAACTCTGGATGTAGCGGAAGACCAAGTCCCCAAATTTTTACAAATTTATATACAGGCGAAGTTTGTGCTGCCTTAATTGTCGAATCCGCAATTCCATTTTCTTTTGCATTTTTAATTACCTCTTCATCGAATGGATCTAATATCATGTCAAGTTGACGGTCAATGAGTTCATCCTCTGGCGCAGAAGCGGCTTCCTTAATTTTATCTGCATCATACAGCATAACTCCTAAGTAGCGAATTCTTCCGACACATGAATGCATACAGGCAGGCGTTAGACCTGCTTCCAATCTTGGATAACATAAAATACATTTTTCAGATTTGCCGGTATTCCAATTATAGTATGATTTTTTGTATGGACAAGCAGTAACGCACATTCTCCATGCACGGCAGACCTGCTGATTAATTAATACTACACCATCTTCACCTCGTTTATAGATTGCTCCTGATGGGCAAGAGGCAACGCATGCCGGATTCAAGCAATGGTTACAAATCCTCGGAAGATAAAACATCGCCATCTTATCCAATTGGAACATTGCTTCTTTTTCTGCATTTGTTAAATTTTTAAAATTCGTATCGTGCCGTGCAAATTCGGGTGTACCGCTTAAATCATCATCCCAATTGGGACCCGTTTTAATATCAATATGTTCGCCTGTAACTAATGAAACGGGCATTGCAGTTGGTTGGTCATCTCCAGCCGGTGATTCTATTAAGTCAAGATATTTGTATGTCCATGGTTCATAATAATCTTCTAATAAAGGCAGGTATGGATTATGAAATATATTAACCAATCCTTTATACTTCCCGGAACCCTTCAGGGAAATGTTACCACTTCCATCCGGTTTCCATCCACCTTTATAAATACTTTGGTCTTCCCATTTGGATGGATATCCTGTGCCCGGTTTGGTCTCAACATTATTCCACCACATATATTCTGCACCTTTTCTATCAGTCCAAATATTTTTACAGGCAATCGAACATGTATGACAGCCAATACATTTGTCTAAATGGAAAAGCATCGATATTTGCGAACGTACATCCATAATATATTATCTATTATTTATGAATAATTATTTTATAAGAGTTATAAATTAAAAAACAACTTTGTTCATCTTCTTTACGATAACGTGCGAATCTCTATTTGGTGCGCTCGGTCCCCAATAATTAAAATGGAAACTGAATTGACCGTAACCGCCTGCTAATAGATTCGGTTTTAAGTGTATTCTCGTTAAACTGTTATTCATTCCGGCTCTCTTATTTCCACGCACCTGCGATTTCGGGATCGATATTGTCCTTTCAACAGTATGATAAACTATACAAACACCTGTCGGGATTCTCGAGCTTACAACCGCACGAGTGCAGTAAACACCATTATCATTATAAACTTCCACCCAATCATTATCTTTAATTGAAAGTTCTTTAGCATCTTCTTCGCTTAACCAACATGGCTCCATTCCTCTTCCGAGTGTGAGCATCCGAATATTATCCATATAAGTCGAATGAATATGCCACTTGCCGTGAGGAGTTAAGCAGCTTAATACTTTTGCATCACCTTCTTTTAATGTTTCCCTTAAATCACCATACGCTTCCGATTTTGGAGATGGCTTAAAGGTAGGGAAGTTCTCACCGTATGCGATATACATTTCATGATCTAAATAAGTATGCTGCCTTCCGGTAAGCGTTCTCCATGGGACTAATCTTTCAACATTATAAGTGAAAGCCGCATAAGCCCTTCCGTTATTCATTAATCCTGACCAGATCGGCGATGTATTATATCTTCGCGGCTGAGCTTGTAAATCCTTAAAAGTCATTCTTACATCTCTGCTTCCATCGCCAAGATCGGCAAGTGCTAAGCCGGTCTTTTTTTCCATATACTTATATGCTCGATGAGTAAGTTCACCGTTCGTTAATGAAGAAAGGTGTAGTACTGCGCCAATGGCAGAAAGATCTTCTTTCAAGGATGGATAAACTTCACCATCGATTTTCTCGGAAGGGAAGTAATTAGATTTAATCATTTCATCATAAAAGTCTTCGCAATTATAATGATTACCATGCGCACCTAATCCCTTTTCCCTTACGTTAGGTCCGAGTGAAATAAATTTATCATAAATCTTTGTATAATCTCGTTCGACTATTACCATCTTGTGAGTCGTTTTACCGGGGATTGCCTCGCATTCTCCTAAGTACCAATCTTTCATTGTCGGCTGAGTAATTTCATCGGGTGAATCGTGTGAAAGCGGTACTGTAACGATATCTTTCTGTGGCTCATTAAAATGCGTTTTGGCTAATTGACTTGTTGCAAAAGCGATATTCCTAAAAATTTCCCAATCTGTCTTTGATTCCCATACCGGTGCAATTGCTGCGGATAATGGATGTATAAACGAATGCATATCGGTAGTGTTCAAATCATTTTTTTCATACCACGAAGCGGCAGGTAAAACGATATCTGAATAGAGTGCTGATGAATCCATTCTGAAATTTAAGTCAACAACTAAATCCATCTTACCAACAGGTGCGATATCGTGCCATTTAACTTCTTCTGTTTTACTCTCCGAATCAATAGAAATAGTATTGGAATGAGTGCCAAGATAATGTTTAAGAGCAAATTCATGCCCCTTCATACTACCGGCGATTGCATTACCGCGCCATATATACCATACCCTTGGGAAATTAATTTCTGCTTCCGGATCGGCAACTGAATATTCTAATTCTTTCGATATGAGTTTAGCTAGAACGCCCTTTTTTATTTCATCATTATCAATCGAATTAAATTCTTTTGTTAAGTCAAGCGTATTTTTATTAAACTGAGGATAGAATGGCATCCAGCCCATTCGGACTGATTTAGCAATTAAATCTGCTGTATGCTGTTTAGTCAATTCATTTACAGGAGCAGTATTATATTTCGATGTAAGTCCATCATATCGGTATTGGCAAGTATTAATGTAATGCCAGATTGGTGCTTGCTGAAGTCTGGAAGCATCTACCCAATCTCTTGCAAACGCTATTGCAGACCATGAATCAACCGGAGCCAATTTTTCTTGACCTACATAGTGATTTAATCCGCCGCCATTTTTTCCAACGCATCCACACATCATCAATGCCATAATTCCCGCACGATACATAAGATTATTATGGAACCAGTGATTGACGCCTGCACCAATTATAATCATACATTTGCCTTCGGTGGCGATTGCGGTATTAGCCCATTCACGTGCAAAACTAATAACAGTTTTCGCATCTGCGCCTGTAAAAATTTCCTGCCATGCGGGTGTATAAGATGAATCTTTATCAGAATAGTCTTTTGGATAGTCGCCACCTAAATTTCGGTCAATTCCATATTGCGCCATCGTAAGATCATATACTGTTGTTACTGCAACTTTCTTCCCTGCAACGGTTTCAATAAATTTTACCGGCACGCCGCGTAACTTCTTCATATTCAAGCCAAACTCAACAAACTCTACCTGCAATGTTCCATCACTTGAATCAATCAAACTTAGAAGCGGATCATATTGCTCATTATCACCACTGTTTTCATATTTCAGATTCCAATCGCCCTGCTTTTTATCCCATCTATGCCCGACGCTTCCTTTCGGAACAACTAACTTGCCGGTTCCTTCATCGATGTTTATAAATTTCCAATCACCATTAGGAATCTCTTTATATTCAGATATCTGATTCGCTCTTATTAATTTACCCGGTTTGTATGTGCCATTATCATCAACGAGTTCTACTAAGTATGGGGAATCAGTATATTTTTTTACATAATTAATAAAATAAGGATTCTTTTTTTCGTAATGGAATTCTTTCATAATGATGTGAGTTACAGCCATCCAAAATGCGCCATCACTGCCTGCATGTAGCGGCACCCATTGATCGGCATATTTTGAAACCTGACTAAAATCGGGAGAGAATACTACTGATTTAGTTCCATTATGACGCGACTCTGCGAAGAAATGAACATCAGGAGTACGAGTCATATTTAAGTTAGCACCCATTACAGCAACCATTTTCGCATTAAACCAATCAGCACTTTCGCCCACATCAGTCTGCTCGCCCCAAACTTCGGGGAATGCATTCGGAAGATCGCAATACCAATCATAAAAGCTAAGATTGACACCACCGAAGAGCTGTAAGAATCGATGTCCGGCGGCATGACTAAGCATTGACATTGCAGGAATAGGGGAGAATCCGGTTACTCTATCGGGTCCATATTTTTTTGCAGTATATATATTTGCTGCGGCAATAATTTCATTTACTTCGTCCCAAGTAGTTCTTCTAAATCCACCTTTACCACGTGCTTGCTGATATTTTTTTCTTTTTTCAGGATTATTCTGAAGATTTTCCCAAGCTGAAAGCGCATCGCCCGTTTTTAATTTCTCTTCCCTAAAAGCATCTAATAAAGCTCCACGAATTAAAGGGTATTTGATTCGAAGGGGGCTATATAAATACCATGAAAACGAGATACCTCTCTGACATCCTCTCGGCTCGTATGGAGGCAAGCTCTCTTCGAGCAATGGATAATCTAATTGTTGAGTTTCCCAAACTACAATCCCTTCTTTAACATGTATCTGCCAGGAACATCCGCCCGTGCAATTTACACCATGTGTACTGCGGACTATTCGGTCATGTTGAAATCTGTTCTTATAAAACTCTTCCCATTTTCTTGTGTCGGGAGAAATTAAGTCTTTAATCCAACTCATTAGATTACCGTTTAATTATTGAAAAAATTTACGCTGCGTTTTTTTACTCGTCTCCACATTATTAAGAGGAACGCTATGAATATATCTAATCCAATAATTAAGCTCACCAATAGATCAGATTGCGTTTGTAGTGTTGTAGCTTGTGAGACGCCTGCATTATTTGAGTAGTAAAAGAAAGCCAGCAGATCGCTTATTTCCTGATCTGTTAGCGGTGCTGCTCCAAATCCATCAATCATAGCGGGGAATGGGGGATTTCTTAATATACCATCAATTCCGGCAGCACTTAATCTTGAAAATGCTAATGTAAGATCCTTTGCTAATAGACCTCCGGTTAATACATTAGGATTATCGACATTATGGCAGGAGATACAGGAAGGTCCGCCATTTTTAAATTTAGATTCTCCCTCAAAATAGCTTTTTCCCCTTATAACATCTGAATCTGTCGCTAGTGAAGCGTTAAAAATTTGATTAGGAGTTTTTTGATTTGGATTATTTGCGTCAGGGCTATTGGTCTTGATATAATCAATAATTGATTTAATTTCGGTATTCGATAATAGTTGGTCAGGCATTAAAATCTTAAATTCATTATGTAATGCAACTGCAGCGGAATCGCCCGAATCGATAACTTTTTGAGGGGATTTAATAAAATTAATTAGCCATTCTTCAGTCCTTAAATCTTGGACATTTGCTAAGTCGGGACCGACTAAATTTCCACCGCCAATAGTATGACAGGCAGTACATTTACTCGTAAATATTTTTTGCCCGTTTGATTGAGCAGTAGTACTATCAATAATAATCAAACAAGAAAATGCAACCAAAAGAACTCTAAGTTTCATATTAGCACTGTTCTCCTGCTATTATAAACTGAAATTAGTAAATAAAGGTATAAGTATCTATTTATGTGAATAATCAGAATTTCAGTATAGTTAAGTACATGAATATCTTTGGTAATGCGTAATTTCACAGAACAAAAATTTGTGATGGAAACTTTTCTTCCAGAAACTTTTATGCCAGAAGAATTTCTGCCGGAAACTTATCTGCAAAAAAATAAGATATCAATAATCCTGCTTTGCGAACGGGGTTTAAAGCGTTATAAATATTCCCATTCTATAATAAGAATTTTTATTCTGATTATAATCTACTTAAAAATAGATATCTTGTCAAATTAAAAATATCTTGACCTTTATTTCTTTATCTGATAAGTTGAAATTAATATTTAGCTTGGTATATTTAATGGGCTTGACTAAAATGAAACGATTAGTCATTATATTGAATATTGTCTTTATGATGTAATTGTCGTATGGGCAAAATATCAGTACATCAAAGGATACTTTAAAGTATTTGATTGGACAAGATTTTCATTCGGCGTTTATTATTATCAATTAATGGTTGGCAAACAATATTTTTACAAAAAAGATGCTACTAATAAAATAAATGAAACATAGAACAAGCCGATTAAGCGAATACCGGTTTGTGGCAACGAAGTTAGGGGGCAAAATCAAATTATAGATATAGATGAGGTTGTTTATGAAAAGATTATTTCTAGATAAACTAGAAAAACCAACTACCGAATTGCTTCAATTAGCACTTGGGAATTCTTATAAATATTGGGATGAGATACAGGGAATTCTTAGCGAAAAATATGGGAAAATCACTCCTGAATGGAAGTATTATGGCGCAAAATCTGGCTGGACTCTGAAAATGATGCTGAAAAATAGAAATCTATTCTTTTTTGGTCCCTGTGATAAATATTTTATAATTGCTTTTGTTTTCGGAGATAAGGCAGTTAAAGTTATCGAAGAGAGCGATCTTCCAACTAATTTGATAGAAGAAATTAAAAGTGCGAAAAAATATATGGAAGGAAGAGGATTGCTAATCGAAATAAAGAAAAGGAAACAAATCGAAGACATTATTAGGCTAACTGAAATAAAGGTAAACAACTAATATTACACCATAAAAAGATACTGTGTTAGAAAACAATATATGAAGCAAATAAATAATATTTGGAAAAAAGGACCGGGCAAGTTAGGTATTCTTAAACCACTACTTGGATCTTGGCATGCTCAATCAGAAATATCAATGGGTAAAGTAAGTTGTTTTCGGACATTCATTCCTATTCTAAATGGCAAGTATGTTCAACTTAATGCGAAATGGGAATTTGGAAAGAAAGTATATGAAGAAGTAGCAATTTATGGTATTAACAACGGTAAACTTTCATTCTGGTCATTTACACCAGATGACAAGAGATCTGAGGGGGTACTTACTGATGGAAAAGATATACATCCAGAATCAATTGCATTTGAAGCAGAAATGCCTGCTGGTCTTGCACGAATGATATATTGGCCAAATGCGGATGGTGGCATTAATTGGGCAGTTGAATCAAAAAATAAAAATGGATGGAAACGATTTACAGAACATAAATACAAGTCGATATGAAGAAATAGACTTTGGCAACCTAACGAGTAACTCAAAGCACCGCATCTTTGCATTAGGCATTTTAGTAATTATTAAATAACTTGAACTTTACATCTTTTTATGTTAAGTTTAAATTAATATTTTGGTTGGTAATGAAATGAATAAATGTTTTGTCATTGCTACATTATTATTATTAATATTGATAAACCCAAGTATCAAATCCCAATCCCTAAAACTTGGCTTTCGTGTCGAGCCCGGCATTCTTTTTAGTGAACAGAATAATGAATCTTCAATTTCATTCTCGCCCTATGGCTTATACTTAACAACTTTATTTGAACCAATTGATTGGCTAACTCTTGAAGTCCGACCCGGTATGTTTTTAGCCGGAGAAGATTATTCGGGTTATGAGATTGGGGCATTTATCAGATTAAAAATACCATCGACAAGCTTTTATTTCACAACCGGATTAAATAATCACTCAAACTGGGGTGGCAATGATCATAATAGTGGTGGAAGTTATAAAAAGGAAATGTTATTTAAAGGAATTGGAGTTGGATATCAAAAAGATTCCAAATTTAGTATAGATGTAAATTATTACTGGACAAATAACAAAGATTATGCTTATTTAATTGATAGCAGTACTCAGACCTACTCAAGAGTTTATAATAAGCAGGTGACCGGAATTCTAAAACTTGGTTTTAGCCTAGCTTGGGAATTATTATAGGTAAATTAGAGCTGCATTAGATATAAATTTTAAGATAGTTAGCCATTCATTGGGACTCCATTTTCGAATTCAATAATTTATAAATCGTTGAATTAGTCATTTCATTTCAACCCTCACTGCTGTAATATTCAACACTTTGGTGTCGAGAAATTCCACACATTTTTAACCCCAAAACGTATAGTAATTCCACATTATTTTGTAAGCTATTGTAATTAAACAAGTTACAGTCGCTAAAAATTACCAAAAGACATTGGTATGCTAATTGCTTTATATAAGGTACAATTAAATGTATCAGGAGGTTGTTATGGTAGTTTTCTTATTAGCACTTGTAGCTGTTTTTATTGTTGTTGATTTATTAGTTCGTTTCGTTTTTGAGCCAATGGTTGATCCTTCAAAGAAAAGAATCAAGGCTCCAAAATTAGCAACAAATAGATTCGACCCAAGAGTGAAACTTGCCACAGAAACAATGTTTGATGGAGGCAAGCCTCATAAGGATACTGATTTAGTAAAAGAATCAGAAAGCAAATCAACAGAAGAAAATGAGACTAAAGAATAAGAAAATAAGACTATGCGGTAGTTTCAATAATTAATTTAATGTTTTCATAAAAGGATATACTATGGTCGCAATTTTTGTACTGGCGGGATTTATCTCAATATTATTACTGGATCTTCTTGTTTTGAAATTACAAGGAA